>Ga0315330_10003427_pt1 | contig 10888 bp, 21 predicted proteins | sample M140m34915metaG_FD_203453 | JGI IMG/M metagenome (GOLD analysis project Ga0315330, IMG submission 203453) | Ammonia-oxidizing marine archaeal communities from Monterey Bay, California, United States - M1 40m 34915 | ecosystem: Environmental > Aquatic > Marine > Intertidal zone | place: USA... | reverse complement strand
ACGTTGGTAAGAGAAGACCAATGGCAGGTATGAAACATTCAGTAGAATGGTGGGGCAAGGGCCGTGGTGTTTCTAGAATTATGAGAAGAACAGGTCAAAGCAGAGCAGCTCAAAACCCGCACACTCTGGGTGGTCGTAGAGCACACGGACCAAAGGTTGAGAAAGAATGGGGTAGAAAATTGAATTCCAAAGAGAGAAGACTTGCAAGAGATTCTGCTCTTACAGCTACTACTGATTTAGAGACAGTTAGTACTAGAGGTCATAAATTTTCAGAAGAAATCTCTTCTTTACCTATTATCCTAGGTAACTATGTAGAAGTTCGAGATGGCAAATCCGAAGAATTCGATATTGAGACGTTCAACCATGGTTCAGCTACTCGTAAGGTTGTTGCAATATTCAATGAACTTGGATTGGGAGATGACCTTAAGAGAGCACGTGATGGTAGAAAGATTCGTGCTGGTAAAGCAACTATGAGAGGAAGAGTTCACAAAACTCCTAAATCTATTCTTTTGGTTGTAAAGAACAAATCCGGTTTGGCTAAGGCTGCTAGAAATCTTCCTGGTGTAGATGTAGTTGCTGCAAAAGATCTGAATGCTGAAGATTTGGCACCTGGTGGAGACATCGGGCGTCTTACAGTGTTTACTAAGTCTGCTGTGGAGGCACTAAACTGAGGTGATATCATGAATGCATACGATATAATAATCCAACCATGGCTTACTGAAAAATCGATGGATGCTCGTTCTTCTGAACAGAGATTAGAGTTCATCGTTAGAAGAAGTGCTTCCAAGCAACAAATTGCTGAAGCGGTCAAGACAATTTTCGAAGTTGAAGTTGCGAAAGTAAATGTTCGTAACACCAAACACGGCAAGCATGCATCTGTTAAGCTTGCAGAAGGATATGATGCAGAAGATGCTGCAATGCGTCTAGGAGCATTCTGAGGTGAAATCATGGGTAAGAGAATACGTGCACAGAGAAAAGGTTCGTCACCACGATATCGTGTTGCGAGCCATAAATTCCCAGGGGCTAATAGAATGCCTAGGGCTAACGGTATAGTTGGTGAAGTTTCAGATTTGATTCATAGCCCTGTACATTCAGCTCCATTGGCAAAGATTGACCTACCTGATGGAGATTCAACTCTAGTTGTTGCAACAGAAGGAATCTCGATTGGAACAAAGGTTGCAATTGGAGACAATGTCTCTCTAAGGCCGGGTAATATTACCGCCATTGGAAATATACCTGAAGGTACTGCAATCAATAATCTTGAACTACGTCCAGGAGATGGTGGTAAAGTCGCTAGGTCTGCTGGAAACTCATGTTATGTCGAAGCAAGAATTGGAGACAAGGTTCGTATTAGAATGCCATCCGGTTCACTAAAGGAACTATCTATCAACTGCCGTGCAACAATCGGAGTTCTTGCTGGTCATGGTCGTGATGAGATGCCTCTAAGAACTGCTGGTGCTGCATACTACAAGGCTAAGGCAAGAGGAAAATTGTATCCTCACGTAAGTGGTGTAGCAATGAATCCTGTAGATCACCCGCATGGTGGTGGAAATCACCAAGCTGTTCACGGTCCTAACTCTGTAGCACGTGGAACTCCGCCAGGTGCTAAGGTTGGAATTATCGCTCCAAGGCGAACCGGACGAGGTCGCGGAAAGAAGATTTGAGGTGATTATGTATGGCAAGAAAGAAAAAGAAGTCGTTTATGACCCCAAAGGCAAGTAGAAGAAAGGCACGTAAGCGTCTATCTACAACTACTGGCCGTGTAAAGAAAGAATTCACATACCGTGGATATACCATGGAAGAATTATCCGGAATGGATCTATGGCCTTCCGAAGAAACAGAAGGTCAATCTGTCATTGAACTATTACCTTCAAGAGCAAGAAGAAGTATTGGCCGTGGTCTTTCACTTGAAAATGAACATTTCCTAGAAAGAATGCGTAGAAATTCTGGTAGAACAGTACGTACACATAGAAGAGACATGCCAATTCTTCCTGAATTTGTTGGAAAGAGAATCGCTATCTACAACGGACAAAACTTCGTTGAGATTGATATTAAGCCAGAGATGATTGGGCACTACCTTGGTGAGTTTGCAATAACTCGTCGTAGTGTTGCTCACAGTGGACCTGGTGTAGGAGCAACCCGTTCCTCTAAGCACGTAGCATTGAAGTGAGGCGAAAGATATGGTAAAGCAAAGTCAAATGGATAGACGAACAAAACGTCGTCAGTTACCTCAAAAGGGGTTCACACAATTACTGCAAGGTAGTCGAATTGCTACAGCTCGTGCAGTAAATGTAGATATGCACGTCAAGCACTGCTTTGAAATCTGCAGAACAGTAAAGAATATGACTGCTGGTAAAGCGGTTTCATACCTTAATGAGGTTTTGAAGATAGATTCAGATCGTGCAGATATCAGGAGAAAGGCGCCTGCAGTTCCATTCCGCTTAGGTAGCGGAAACAAGAAGAGAAAGCGCTCAGGACCTTCAATGGTCGGTCACCGAAAGGGCGGTGTAGGACCAGGTCGATATCCTGTTAAAGCATCTAGAGAAATAATCAAACTTATCGAGAGTGCAATGGACAATGCTCGACATCAATACGAAGATATTGATGCTGAGGAAATGGAAATTACTCACATCGCAGCACACCGTGGACAGATAAGAAAGGGTTGGATTCCTCGTGCAAGAGGACGTGCAACTCCTTCTAACCACTACCAAGTCAATCTCGAAATCTTCCTAGAAGATTTCAACACAGTTGATGATGAGTTGGAGGACGAATTCTGAGGTGATTATTATGAGTGGAAAACAAAGTATACTTAGAACAATTGTAGACAGAAACGTCGAACGCCAGTTAGTCAAGGAATTCTTGATGGAGAACACCAAGGGTTCAGGCTTTGGTGGTTTGACAATCAAGCGTACTCCTAGCGGTACTAGTGTTAAGATTCTAGCCGAAAGACCGGGTAGAGTTATTGGCCGTAAAGGAAAGATCATCAATGACCTTCAAAAGAGACTTGAAGAAGAATTCGAACTTCACAACCCAGGTCTTTCCGTCATTGGTTTTGAAGATCTTGAACCTAAGGCTGACCCAACACTAAATGCTCAAGTAATGGCAAATAAGATTGCATCCGCCTTAGAAAGAGGATGGTATTACAGAAGAGCCGGAGCTAGCGCAGCTGTAAATATCATGGAATCTGGAGCAAGAGGAGTTATTGTAACAGTCGCAGGAAAACTAACAGGTTCAAGAAACAGAACACAAAAGTTCATCCTTGGGCACGTCAAGTACTGTGGTGAAACAGCATTAGAGTTCATGGATAAAGGATATGCAGTTGCAATCAAGAAACTAGGAACTATTGGTGTCACTGTACAAATCATGCGTAAGGGAATCAAACTACCTCACGAGATAAGCGTCTTCTCTGAAGAAGAACTTAGAATTCGTTCTGAGGAAGATACTACAGTTGTAGAAGTTGTTGAGGAGGCGAGCGAATGAGTCACGTATCAAACAGAGATATTGCTTCAATGAGCAAGGATGCTAGAGAATCAAGACTTCTAGAATTACAAGAAGAATTACTTCAATTAAGAGCTGAAAAAGCACTTGGTGGAACTCCATCAAGCATTGGTGCTTACAAGGCAACAAGAAGAAGCATTGCACGTCTAAAGACACACATGAGAGAAAACTGAATCTAAGGAGAAGAGTAATTATGAGCGGAATTTGCAATGTTTGTGGCTTACCAGATGAACTTTGCATATGTCAAGAAATAGCAAAAGAACAACAATGCGCAATACTTTCAACAGACAGAAGAAGATACGGAAAAATAGTTACCAAAGTAGAAGGAATCGAGGACTCAGCAATAGATATCAATCAATTAGCAAAACTACTGAAGAATAAATGTGCAGCCGGCGGAACAGTAAAAGGAAGAACAATCGAATTACAAGGAGATCACAAGAAAAAAGCCGCTGGTGTTTTGAAAAACAATGGATTTAATGTGGAGGTGCGATGATATGAACGTATACAATTCAAACTGGCTTGGAGGTAAATTGAATATTATCTCTTCAGCTGATAAATCACTAGTTGGCCGTCAAGGATTAGTCATTGACGAAACCAAGAATACAATTAGAATGTCAGAAAATGGACATGAGATTATTCTTGGAAAGGCTAGTATCAAATTCACTATTGACGATAGTAATGTCGTCATTGATGGGGCGTTAGTGGGACAACGTCCAGAAAACCGAACCCACCGAAAATATAGGATGGCCTGATACTTATGCGCGACATAGGAATAGATGTAAAACCCCCTACTGGAGAGTGGGATGGAGATGAGAATTGCCCGTTTTACGGAAGACTTCGTTTGAGAGGACAAGTTCTTGAAGGAACGGTTTCCAGTTTAGGAATGCAAAAGACAATCACCATTGAGAGACACAATGTACGATACATGCAAAAGTATGAGCGTTTTGAGAAGAGAACAGGAGTACTTTCCGCACATCTTCCAACCTGCATCGGAAATGTAGAGATTGGAGATTCCGTGAAGGTCATGGAATGCAGACCTTTGTCTAAGACAGTATCATTCTGTGTTGTCGAAGTTACTGGGGGTGAAGCTTGATGAGAGGACTTCCAGGTAGACAAACCAGAGGATTGCCAACATCAGCCCGTTTGATAGTTGCTGATAACACCGGCGCTAAGATCGTTCAGGTTCTAAACATCCTAAAATTAGGTGGAACTATGAGGAGATATCCTGCAGGTGGTGTGGGAGATGTCGCTAAAGTTTCGGTTAAGAAAGGAACTCCGGAAACAAGAAGACAAATGTTCAACGCAGTAATTATTCGTCAAAAGAGACCTTTTAGAAGAGTCGATGGAACATGGGTCCAATTCGAAGATAATGCTTGTGTCATCACCAACGAAAAAGGAGATGTCCAAGGTTCTGATATCAAAGGACCAGTATCCCGTGAAGCAGCAGAACGCTGGCCACGTATTGCAGCAAATGCAAAGCAGATTGTATGAGGTGATTAAATGGTAAAGAGTATGAAACCAGGAAAGCAAAGAAAAGCGCATTTCAATGCACCAATGCATGAAAAGCGAAAGAGACTATCAGCACGTCTACAATTGGATAAGCCAGATTCACGTTTTGATGGTGTCCGTAGTGTCACTGTACGTGTTGGAGATACAGTTCGAGTAATCCGTGGAGATTTATCTAACGGAGGAAAGAGACACGGTGGTAAGCGAAACGCTGAACCACTGTCAGGTTCGGTTTTAAGAGTCGATTCTAGCAAGGGTCGATTGTTCATTGAAGGTGCTAAAGCCAGCAAGTCGGACAACAAGGAAGAGGCAGTACCGGTACATGCCTCGAATGTCGTAGTAGTCAAGATTGACGAAACCGATAAGTTGAGAATTCAACAATTAACCGGAAACAGGAGTTGAAAATAAATGGGTAGCAGTAATCACTTGAAGCGCTTAGCAATGCCAAGAAGTTGGCCACTTCCACGTAAGACCTCTATTTGGGTCACTCGTGCAGCACCTGGTGCACATGCATTGGAACTATGTATGCCTCTTAATGTAGTAATTAGAGATATTTTGGAATATGCTAATTCAACCAGAGAAGTAAGGCACATTCTTCATAATAATCTTGCATCTATCGATGGCAGGGTCTGTAAAGATACTCGCCGAGGTGTCGGTTTTATGGACGTCCTTACTCTTGGAGAAGATCATTATCGATGTATCCTTGATCGTAAAGGAAGACTACGATATCGCCCAATTTCTAAGAAGGAAGCTGAGAGTAAAGTTTGCCGTATCAACGGTAAGACTACAATCAAAGGTGGTAAGACGCAACTGAATCTTCATGATGGGAGAAATATTTTGGTTGAAGATGCTACTGAATACAACACAGGAGATTCTCTTGTACTTTCTTTACCTTCTCAAGAAATTAAGAAGCATATCAGATTCGCTGAAGGTACACGATGCTACTTGACTGGTGGTGCTCACGTTGGTGAGTTTGCTGAAGTCAAGGAATATATCGTCAAGCGCTCAAGTATGCCTAATGAAGTCCAATTTGCTGAATTCGGTACAGTTGTATCTAATGTATTCGCAGTTGGCGATGAGAAACTTCCTTCCACAGAGGTGGTTGAATGAGTGAGTCAGCAAATCCAATGATGATGCCAAGAATCACTAAGGTGTGTATTAACATCGGTGTCGGCGAAGGTGGCGATAGACTTGTCAACGCAGAAAGTGTTCTAGAAATGGTTACAGGTGTAAAGCCTCAAAGAACTGTTGGTAAAATTCAAAACCGTGATTTGAAGGTTAGGCTAGGCGCTCCTATTGGGTGTAAAGCTACAATTCGAAAAGCTGATAAAATTAATCAATTTTTGACAGATGCATTTTCTTGCAGAGAGAATGTTATCCCAGCATGGAATTTCGATAGAGAAGGTAACCTTTCATTCGGTGTTAGAGATTATACAGATTTCCCTGGGCAGAAATATGACCCAGATATTGGAATTTATGGTATGGACATTACCGTTGTTCTGGAAAGACCAGGGCATAGAGTTAGCCGTCGTCGACGCGCTAAGAGCAAAGTCGCTCTCAATCACAGAATTACAGCAGATGAATCTCGTGAATGGTTCAAAGAGAATTACAAAATCACAATTTTGGAGGAGTAAATATGGCAAGAGATCACGGTGAAAGAATTGGACGAACAATAGGATGTCGCAGATGTGGACGTCGAAGAGGAATGATTCGTAGACACGGTCTTCGTCTTTGCCGCCAGTGCTTTAGAGATGTAGCCCCAGAAATCGGGTTTAAGAAAATGAGTTGAGGAGGGAAAAGAATGCAAATTGATCCATTAAATGATGCTCTGGTTAAGATGTACAACGCTGAACAAGCAGGTAAGTTCGATGTCGAACTAGTACCGGCCTCCAAGTTACTTGGAAATGTTCTAGAGATTATGCAAAAATCAGGCTATGTAGGAAATATCGAAAAGACTGAAGATGGCCGTGGAGGCTCATTCACAGTAGAACTTAGAGGTGCAATCAATCGTTGTGGCACAGTAAAGCCTCGACACAGCGTCCGAAGACAAGAATATGAGCAGTGGGAAACAAGATATCTGCCTGCTCAAGACTTCGGATTGTTGATTCTGACAACAAACTCAGGAGTTATGCATCACTACGATGCAAAGGATGCTAGAATTGGTGGTAAGCTATTGGCTTACGTATATTGAGGTGATTAAGAATGGTAAAACTCGACAGAATCGAACATTCCGTAACCATCCCTGAGGGTGTAACAGCATCACTTAGCGAAGATGGCGTCGTATCTATCCAAGGCCCGAAAGGTTCCTTGTCAAGACAATTCACAAACTCTAACGTAGTAATTTTACAAGAAGGCGGCGGACTAATCGTCCGTACTGATATGCCTCGTAGGAAAACTAGAGCACTTGCAGGTACCTGGAATGCTCACCTGAATAATATGGTAAAAGGTGTTACAGATGGCTTCACATATAATTTGAAAGCAGTATACTCTCACTTCCCAATGACCCTTGCGGTTAAGGGTAATGTGTTTGTTGTAAACAATTACTTTGGTGAAAGAGTTCCGAGAAATGCAGATATTCTAGAAGGCGTTGATGTAAAAGTCAACAATAAGGTAGAAGTTGTTGTTTCTGGAATCGACAAAGAAAGCGTTGGGCAAACAGCGGCAAATATCGAAAGATGTGTTACGGTGAAGAATCGAGATCGCCGTGTATTCCAAGATGGAATTTATCTCGTAGGGAAGGAGTGATTTAGATGTCTGATAATTATGAAGATATGACAGTGGCTGAACTAAAAGTCATGCTAAAAGAACGTGGATTACCTGTATCAGGTAAGAAATCTGATTTAATCGAAAGATTATCCCAATCTCCAGAAGAAGATTTAGAGCCTGTTGAAGAATCTGTTGAGGAATCTGTTGAGGAATCTGTTGAAGAATCCTCTGATGATGATTTTGAAGAAGATGATAACTGGGATGATGAAGACTGGGATGAAGACGAAGATGAAGGCCATGTTGCAAAGCAGAAGCCTGTACTTTCTGAAGAGATGAAAGCAGCACTAGAACTTCGTTCTGAACAGAAGAAAAAGACTCCATCTTTTAGAAGAACCGAATGGTTCCGATACAAGCGTCTATCTCGTTCTGGCTGGAGAGCACCTCATGGTATGGACAGCAAGCAACGTAGAAATTACAAGTACAGAAGTTCTCTCGTACGTGTAGGTCATGGTAAAGTGGCTGCTGCAAGAGGACTTCATCCGTCCGGATTTAGAGAAGTAATGGTTCATAATTCTGGTGATTTAGATGCTATTGACCCTGAAACTGAGGCTGCAAGAGTTGGACGCAGTGTTGGCGGAAGAAAGCGCGAACAAATCTATTCTCGTGCAGACGAATTAGGAATTCGTGTCCTAAACAGAAGGAGGGATGTTTGATGCAAATCACAAATCAAAAGCGTTTGGCAGCAAGACTACTGAAGTGCGGAGTAAACAGAGTTTGGGTTAATCCAGATTATGTAGATCAAATCGCTTCTGCAGTTCAGACTGATGACATTCGTGAATTTATTGATGAAGGATGGATTAGAGCTAAGCCGGTTAAGGGAACTTCCCGTGCAAGAGCAAGAATCCGTTTGGAGCAGAAGAGAAAAGGCCGAAGAAAAGGTCAAGGTAAGAGAGCAGGTTCTGCAAATGCAAGAAATCCTCGTAAGAATCGCTGGATGAGAACTATTAGGTCACAAAGACGTGTCTTGAAAGAACTTCGAGCAGATGAAACAATCGAACCTTCTCAATATCGTAGATATTACCTAAAGGCAAAGGGTGGTTCATATCGTTCTATTGCTCACATGCGTTCTCAGATGTCAATTGAGGGTGTTCAATTCAAAGGAGGCGATGAATGATGCAAGGAACTCGTAGAAGATCTATTTTCAGAAGAAGAAAAGCTGGTTTGACAGACTATCACAGAAGATTGAAACTTTTGAGAGGAAACAAGCCTCGTGCAGTAGTAAGAGTCTCAAACACTCGTGTTACATGCCAGATTGTTAATTGGGCTGTAAATGGAGATAAAGTAATGGCAACAGTTACAGGTTCAGATTTGACTAAGAAACACGGATGGCCTGAGGGATTTTCCCAAAAGTCAGTACCTGCTTGCTATCTAACAGGATATGCACTTGGTAAAGCATCCTTAGCATTAGGATGTGACGAAGCGGTTCTTGATATTGGTCTTGCAGGTAGTACCCCTGGTGGTAGAGTATTCTCTGCTCTAAAGGGTATGGTCGATGCAGGATTAGACATTCCTCATGGCGAGGATGTTCTTCCTGACGATGATAGAATCAATGGTGCTCACATAGATGACAAAATCGGTGCAGCAGTAGAATCAACAAAGAAGAAAATAGAGGAGGCTTACTGATGAGTGAAGAAGAAAATCAAAACATGGCACCTGGTCTTATTCAGGCTTTTAACCCTGAAGAATCAGAAGACAAAGGAGACCCAAGAAGGCGTCGTAGAAATCAAGACGATCCTATCATGAATCTAAGAAACTGGACTCCTAAGACTAGGTTGGGTAACGCTGTTATGGCTGGAAGAATAGTCACTTTCGAGCAGGCACTGGCATCAAGACTTCCAATTAGAGAAGTTGAGGTTGTTGATGCTTTGATTCCTAATCTTGAAGACGATATCATCAAGGTGAACATGGTTCAAAGAATGACTGACAGTGGTCGTAGACCTCGGTTCAATGTCATGGCTTGTGTTGGAAATAGAGACGGATATGTTGGCCTTGGAATGGCTAAAGCAAAAGACGTTTCAATGGCCATTCGTAAGGCAATTACCGCTGCTAAACTGAACATTATTTCAGTTCAAAGAGGTAATGGTTCATGGGAATCATCTACAGGCCCAGGTACTTCAATTCCGATTAAGATTAACGGGCGTTCCGCTTCAACTAGAGTAACATTGATGCCTGCTGCTAAGGGTAAGGGATTGGTTATTGGTGAGACTGGAAAGAAAGTACTAGACCTTGCAGGAATTACTGACGTTCTTTCAAGAACTAAAGGTCAAACAAGAACTACAATCAATTACGCTGCAGCAACTTTCAATGCTCTAAGTAACTTGAACTCAACTAGAATCTCTAATGAACAGAAAGAGAAATTGTTTATCCATAAAGGGAGGAAATTAGAATGAGTTGGGTCGTTGTAAGAGTTAGAAGTAACGTAAATGTTGAACGCTCTATTAGAGAAACAATGGATTATTTGAATTTGACAAAAGTCAATCATGCAGTAATAATTCCTGAAAATGACCAATACCGTGGTATGCTACAAAAGGCCAAGGATTACATTACTTGGGGAGAAGCTACAGAGGAAATAGTTGAAAAAATGCTCTCTGAAAGAGGTAGAATGTCAGGAGATCATCCTTTGACAGACTCTCTTGTTAAAGAAAGTACAGACTTCAAGAATATTGGTGAATTTGCAAAGGCTATTGTTGCTAATGATGCAACTGTCAAGAATGTTCCAGGTTTGAAAAGAGTTTTCCGATTACATCCACCACGTGGCACCAAAGGCTGGGGTGGAATAAAGCGACCTTTCGTTCTAGGTGGAGCGCTTGGTTCAAGAGGAGATAAGATTGACGCTCTAGTAGAGCGAATGATTTGAGGTGATATGATGGGTACAAAAGCAAACAAGCATCGTGGAAGAAACAGATATCATGGGCGTGGAAAGAAAGCGGGCCGTGGTGCTGGTAAGAGAGGAGGCCGTGGTAATGCTGGTATGAACAAGCATCGTGTCATGACTAGAATTAAGTATATGCCAAATCATTGGGGTATGCATGGTTTTAACCGCCATCCTACACTAAGAAACGTCAATGTTACTGTAAATGTCGGTCAACTTGAAGAGATGGCTGATGGCAAAGATACA
>Ga0315330_10003425_pt1 | contig 10891 bp, 12 predicted proteins | sample M140m34915metaG_FD_203453 | JGI IMG/M metagenome (GOLD analysis project Ga0315330, IMG submission 203453) | Ammonia-oxidizing marine archaeal communities from Monterey Bay, California, United States - M1 40m 34915 | ecosystem: Environmental > Aquatic > Marine > Intertidal zone | place: USA... | reverse complement strand
CACCCGACAGGAATGGTTTGGCCGCCATCTGTTAGAGGTATATTGGTAACAGAAGGAGTTAGAGGAGAAGGTGGTAGACTTACTAACTCTGAAGGTGAGCGGTTCATGTTTAGATATGTTCCAGAAATGTTTGCTGGTGACCACGCTGAAACCATTGAGGAGTCTGATCAATGGGTTGAAGAAGTGGTATCTGGAAAGATTGCAACCGTTAGAAGACCTCCCGAATTACTCACTAGAGACGTTGTATCAAAAGCGATAAATTCTGAAGTCAAAGCTGGCCGAGGCTCTCCTCATGGAGGTGCATTCTTAGATATTTCACACCGTGGAGAAGAAGCTATTTTGAAGAAATTACCTTCAATGCACCATCAATTCAAAGAACTTGCAGGAGTCGATATTTCGAAAGAACCGATGGAGGTCGGTCCAACAGCCCACTATGTCATGGGTGGTGTATTGGTTGATGCAGAAACCCAAGAAACGACTGTTCAGGGTCTATATGCATGCGGTGAAGCCGCTTCAGGCCTTCATGGCGCAAACCGACTAGGCGGTAATTCTCTCTCAGATTTGATCGTATTTGGTAAGAGAGCGGGAGAATTTTCTGCAGCAAGAGCCAAAAATCTCGCTCAACCCACAATAGATGATTCCCAAGTACAAGAAGCGATTAGAATAATGCTGGAGCCGTTCAATCATGAGGGCGGAGAAAATCCAGGATTGATTTATGATGAGATGCGTGACATGATGCAAGCAAAAGTTGGAATAATTCGTAAAGAATCAGAATTAAGTGAAGCTCTCGATGACTTGAAAGAATTTGAAAAACGTCGGAAGAGCTGCTATCCGGGAAGTTCAAGAAAGTATAATTCAGGATGGCATCAGGCATTAGATCTAAAAAACATGGTGGATATATCATATGTTGCAACTTTGGCTGCAATTACGCGTGAAGAGAGTAGAGGGGGGCATACTCGTGACGATTTCCCTGTTCCAGAAGATGAATACTGGGGTAAGACTCTGAATATAATTTGGATGGAAGATGGCGAGATAAAGATACGACAAGAACCCGTTGAGGAAATGCGTGAGGATTTAGCAAAGGTAATCAAGGAAGTTAAAGAAATAATTGCCGAAAGAGCTGCTGAGGCAGGAGGTGAAGATTAATGTCTCTAAAAGGTAGAAAGCAAGATTTCTTGATAAATCGTGGTGAAGGGGAATCTTCGGAAATGGAAGGCTATGAAATTGAACTGGATGAAGGTATGGTAGTATTAGATTGCGTCCATAAAATCCAATATGAGCAAGAACCAGATTTAGCAGTCAGATGGAATTGTAAAGCTGGGAAATGTGGTTCATGTTCTGCAGAAATAAATGGCAAACCACGTTTGATGTGCATGACTAGAATGAGTGATGTTGTAGCTGAAACACCCGAAGGCCAACCCATTGAAATTCGACCAATGAAGGCTTTCCCGCACATCAAAGATTTAGTCACCGACGTATCATGGAATTATGAAGTCGCTCAGAAGATAAAACCAATAAATGGTCCTGAAGAGATGAATTGGGAATTTAATCAGATGGAGGCAGATAGAGTTCAACAATTTAGAGAATGTATCGAATGTTTCCTTTGCGTCAACACATGTCACGTTCTAAGAGACCATGCATTATTCGATGATTTCGCTGGACCAAGAAATTTGGTCAGACTTGCTCAATATGAGATGCACCCTCTAGATACCGAGGATAGAGTTCCAGAAATTAAGAAAGAATTTGGTGTTGAATATTGTAACATCACGCGTTGCTGTACAGAAGTCTGTCCAGCAGGAATTCAGATTACCGATGATGCGATTATACAATTAAAGGAAAGAGTAGTCGACAGATACTATGACCCATTGCAAAGAATTTGGCGTACTCTTACTAGAAAGAAAGTGCGTTACTGAAGGCGATAACCTATGAGTAAGGCGGCTTGGTTACAACACGCCTCGTCTTTTATTCTTGGCATATTTTTCATCAATGTAGGTATAGGTCATTTTCTAGATCCTGAATGGTTTGAACCAATTGTGCCAACTATTCTTGGTGATGCTACATTCTGGGTATTAGTTACAGGAGTAATGGAAGTCGTACTAGGGTTTGGACTAATTATTCCTCGAACTCGTAAATACGCAGGCCTCTTCATGGCTATTTTCCTTATAGGGGTTTACTGGGCTAATCTAAATATGTGGATTAACAATGTACCTTTGGAGGGTAAGACATTTGAAAATAAGTGGCATGTCTTGCGTTTGATGGCTCAATTGCTGATGATCAGTGTTGCGTTGTGGGTTGGAAACTGGTTCAATAGAAAAAACAATATCAATTCTGAAAACGTTGATTAGAACTTTATTTTTAAATTAAAAAAGCCCCTCGTGAGTCCGAAGACTAACGAGGGGCAGTTGCATTCCTCGGAATACATTAATCATTATTTAGCCTTGGTAAGAGCACTCAAAGGTGTTCAATACCGGTCTTTTTGACATTTGCCTTCTTGATCTTATCAGGCAGCCAAGCAGGACCATTCGCTGGCTTATCAACCATCGAAATGCTTCCAGTGAAGCAGTGGACTCTCTTTGTTCCACGCTCACGTAGGCGTATGTTCTCATGTCCGCGGGTTGCAGCTTTTAGGGCCGCTCCACGGGGTTGTTTGCTTGCAAAAACCTGGCTCGTATCTTTACCGCCCTCCATTAGGACGAAATATTTTTTATCAGACATTTTGGATAACCTCCGATATCTGTCCTGACTGTACAGTATTTAGTATTATCGCCAAAAAACATGGATACTGCTCTACATATGAGGCGCAAGCCCCCATTCGAATTACGATTTTATCATAATTGGTTTGCAGTGTAGCGTTTTAATTTAGGTTCAATTTAGAAGCTAAATATCTGCTCCAGCTAGAGTCTTGGTATTGATGACTCCTTGGACGGGGCGAATTATTTCTACGACTGTTTTAGCAATAGATGCTAAGTCATCTGCTACTAGTTTGATAATCAAGTCATAGTCACCAAATAGCACAGTTATATCTTGTACATGTTCAAAACCTTTCATTATCTCATAAACTTCAAGTTCTAATCCCGGTGCTACATTAACCAATACATATCCTACAGCCATAGTAATCGTTCATCCCATAGTTAGTCAGCACATGAAACCTTCCGATAGACGGGTGAGAAATAAATACAAATTTTAGCCTAAAATATATGCAATTTAGCGAACTTGATAAGTAAGACGGCCCTCCATGGTTGTACGATGGCGGAACTTTATATGTCAAGGACATGCAAATGGGGTGTCCTCAGAGTCCTAGGTGGCGATTTGTGGGAACATGAGGGCGATGTACTGGTCACTCCCGCCAATAACCGATTATCAGGGCGTGAAGGATTAGATGCAATGATTCATGCTAAAGCAGGAGAAGAGTTGACTCAAGTAACTAGAAATATCTGTTTGGAGATGCGTAAAATCAATGCGCCTCCCTGTGCTGTTACCAACAATGTTGTAACTGAGCCATATGACTTAAAAAATAACTTCAAGCGTATCATTCACGCTGTTGGGCCAGATTGCCGTAGGCCAAATCAGGATGAGTCGCGCCGTGAGTTACTTCCTCAAACCTATCATAATTTATTTGATACGATTAAAGAGATTGGAGGAATTAAGAAAATAGTTTCTCCTCCTCTATCTATGGGTATTTTTGGGTATCCTCATAGAGAAGGCGCAAGAATTACTCTTGAAGTACTACTCAGTCATCTCGATGGTGAAGAAGACCCTGGGTTTGAGGAATTTATCATAGTTGTTAAGGAGCGTAATTTCATTAGTAATATGCGTACAGTTTATCGTGAATCAGAAGATCAATTACCGGGCATAGATACTACAAATCAATAGGTGATAAAATGGTCGACCTCGTTTCAATGGTCGCCAGTAGCTTTCCTACAGATAGAAGATCTTACGATAGTGTTCTGATGATATCTAATAGTGCCAGGAAAATTAAAACTATTGCAGAAGTAATCCCAAAGGGGGTGGAATTATCTGTATTAACTAGTCAATCAAGGGTGGTTGAATCATTGAGTGAAACCGATATTGAGGCAACAATGATTGAGGAAAATCTTAGTTCTATGGGACTTTTTATTCTTACTCAATTGCATGACTTAATACTTCAAGCGATTGGCGAGGGGCGAATTTCTAGAGGTGAGCGAATCTTAGTAGTACTTGCTGAACCAGTTGATGGTGTATTTTCTATTGATACTACAATGCTTAATGCAAATAGATTTGCTAACCTCGCTCAAGAAGTTGGTATTGAACTTGAAGTCCTTACGAAATCTATGGAATTAGCAAGACATATTGCCAGTCGAGGCCGTGAAGGCCATTCTGTAGGTGCAATTTTTGCAATAGGCTCTCTACCCCTTCTTAGGAAAAATTCGACTTCAATGGTCCTAAATCCATTTAAGGGACATAACTCTGAAAAGCGGAGTATATTGATTAAAGATAACCATGAAACATTCGCTGAATTTGCCTGGCTAGATGGCGCTGTTTTCTTCAATAAAGATGGAATAGCTAGTGATGCTGGAAGATATATCCAAGTCCCAGCTGGAATTTCCACTAAATCAGGAGAAGGTGGTAGGCACCTAGCATCAAGGGCCATTTCACAATTAGCTGAATGCTTAGCAATATGCGTCTCTTCCTCAGGTTCAATTACTCTATATGTCAATGGTAGAGATCGATATAAAGTTAAAATGATTTAATCATTCAGATTCATCATCAATTATCTTGTGAGGATTTAACCCAGTTTCCGCAGATTCCAATCTATGTGATACTATTTGAACTTCCATAATTGCAGAATCTAATGAAGCGGAGTTTAGATTTCTCTTAATACTCTCTTTGTTTCTCCTTATTGCAGCGATTCTTTGACTCTTATCCTTCGGCCTCATGACTTCGCCTCTTTGAGACATAAGCCATTCTTCTAGCAGTGATTGACCCCATTCAGGTGCTCTAAAATGGGCTGCCAATATAATTTCAGAGTTTCTATGACGGTATCGAACTTTTCCTTCATTTGTGCGAAAAACTTGTATCGATCCGGGGTTCCATCGTTCTTGAGGAATATGTAAATGGTTTTGACAAATCAAATCACCATTATTGTCTAGAATAAAATCAACTATTAATACACTATTCTTGAGTCGAATAAATACTTGAGCAAAGGTCTCATCGACTACCCATTCTTCAATCGATACAGGTTCCTGTCTCCAAGTATCACTACACCAAGAAAGAATGGCAGCTTCGTATGAGACCATGATTTGGCCTCTAGTCCGCCCCCTTTGAAGTTTGTTCAATATTTGTTAAGGTTGAAAGTAAAGAACCGATTGGACTAGACATGGCAGCAAGTTGGGGGTCAATCCAAATAGATTGGACCTTGATTTTTCTTTTAATCCTAGTTTGGTACATTCTGCTAAGGAATTGGGAGAGAAATGGGGTGCTAGATAGATGGAATGCAACTAGAGTTTTTGGTGTAATTTTAATGGTCAGGAGCAATAAAGGATTGAAACTCTTGGATAAAACTGCTAAACCACGTAAATTTTGGCGCTTATACGGAGAAGTCTCACTATGGGTTTGCGTTGTATCAATGCTTGTTGTTGGATTGGTTATGATTTTAGCATTCATCACTGCGATAATTTCACCCCCAGATACTGATCCTCCATCTGCTAGTGAACTAGTTGCAATTCCTGGAATAAATCCAGTCATTCCTTTGGGCTGGGGAGTACTATCTTTCGTAATTGCTTTAGTAATACATGAATTTGGACATGGACTACTAGCTAGAGCACATGGTATGCGAGTTCGTTCTTTCGGATTATTACAACTAGGCCCGTTGCCACTTGGCGCTTTTGCTGAACCTCAATATGAGGAATTGATGAATGCGCCTCCAAAAGAAAGAATGCGAATGTTTGCTGCTGGACCTGCAACCAATCTATTTGCTGCATTTATTTGCTTACTGCTAATCGGTGGATTAGCTGGACAATTTGTTGCATCTCATGAGAATATTCACGTCAGAGGAATCATCCAAGGTCAAGGAGCCGATGATGCAGGAATCCAACCTTGGGATACTCTAGAATCAATAGATGGCAAAGAAATAGAGGGTTTAGATGGATTTTATACGATAATGGAAGATTATTCGGCTAATGATACAGTGACAATATCAGTTTTACACCAAGATGGTACAAAGGAAAACCTCAATACAACATTCTCTGATAAGTATGACTATTATATCGATTTAGGTTGGAGTGAGTCCAATCTAGAGAATCTAAATATTTCAAAGGGTGATCCATTTTTGGGAATTGAAGGTATTGCTGAAGGTACTCACGGCATAGATAGAATAGCAGGTCCTTTTTCTCCTAGATGGGATGGAAATTTAGCTCAAAAAGCACTAGTATTGCCATTCCATACATTGGGTTTGATGATTATTCCATTTGAACTTCAAGGAGTCTCAATGCATCCATTTGAGGAGTCTTTACTCGAAGCAGATGAAGATGGTTTTGCTTCTTTCCTTGGCAAATCAGGATTACTATTTTTGACAAATCTATTCTTTTGGCTGATGTGGGTAAACATTCTTTTAGGTTTCACCAATCTAATCCCAATGGTTCCTTTTGACGGGGGTCATTTGTTTAGAGACCTTCTTAGGGGTACATTGAAAGCATTTAGAAAAGTTGGTAAAAAGTTGAAAATAGGAGACTTGAATCCTATGTGGATTGAGCATATGTCTAGCAAAGCATCTAGTATTTCTTCATTGATTCTACTGGGAATGCTTCTATTTATCCTGATGATTCCTTACTTCTAGTTCGTACTTTTTCTTCTTGCTAATTCAGCAAATACATCTACTTGCTTTGGGTGATTAGTGTTATTTTGAAATACTAATTTTTCATCTGACTTACTTGGGAAATTAGTTTTATTCATAGAACTTCTAATCTTTAGTTGATTTAAATTGAACTTTTCAATACCCGCTTGAGAACTAACCAAGGCAATAAAGTCATTCAGTTTCATACCTTGCTCCCAATCCATGAAAGGTTTACCACCTCTAGTATTTGGGAACGCTGGAATCAAAGGAGCGAGTTTTCTTAGTTTTCCAGAAAGAGATTCAGTTTCAACTCTAAAAATTCTCCAAGAATCACCACGTATACCTTTTAATCGATATGCATAAAGGGGCATTAGATTACACCTTTCTCCCTCATATATCATCGATTCATATTGATCTTTAGTTCTTCCAGATAGATAGAATTTAGACTTTTTTGATGATTTTACCTCAATGGGGAAGCATAAATCACCTCTTAATGCTAGTAAGTCTCCGGAGCCCTCCATTCCTGAACCTGCAGCTCTAACAACTAAAAAAGGACGTTTAATTATTAGTCGCATCTTGGTTTTTTCTTCTTCACTACAGGAGCGGATAATAGATTCCACCCCCTTGGGTATTCCGGCAAGGACTTGCCTAAGTTCTCGTTCGTATTGGCTACCCACGCAGAGACATCAATGTCAAGCGCTTTTGATTACTTCGGTTCAAAGGTTGTACAGATTATTCTTTGTAGAGTATTTGATTTAGGCGGCGATAGGTTTGTTGAACTGGAACCTTTGCAATGTTCATGGCAAGGTTGGCAATACGTACTGCTAACTTCCAACTCTCTTACAAATTAATTAAGTCTTTGAGGTCAAGAAAAATTATTTTTAGTATAATGGATATTTCTGAAAAAATTACTTCTAGTGATATTATTTGGTTTGCAGAGGCTAGTGAGATAATTGAAAGTAATTCTGTAGGAAAGGCTATTCCAACCTCTATTGAAACATTAGAAGATAGTATCGAATTTGCGTTATTGGTGATGAAAGGTTTAGATGAGCCAAATCAATTAGTTTTTGGTATCGACCCAGGGCCATATCCTGGACTGGCTTGGCTTGCTGATGGAGTATTTATCGGAGTTTCTCAATTACAATCAACAGAACAAATTTCAAATAAAATTAAATCGATATCTAACTCAATATCCGCTCACTCATTTTTGATAAGAATTGGTAATGGAGACCCGTTAATTAGGGATAGAATCATCAATCTATGCATTGATAATAATTGGAATATTGAAGTGGTTAACGAAGCTAAAACTTCACGAGGCTTACTAAGGCATAATCATTCAATTTCAGCTCTTAGAATTGCTTCGATTAGTGGTATTAGAGTTTGGGAGTTACGTGAAATAAATCCTTTACCTGGGCAAATCAAAGAGATTCAACGTCAGAGTCGTAAGTTTAGCAAGGGTAAACTGACAATATCTTATCATCAGGCAGAATTGGTAGCTAAAGGCGAACTATCCCTAGAGGATGCAATTGGTGAAAATTCTCACTCTTCAGAAGAGTGATCAAATAATTCATATTCAAGTTTAATTTGTACAGCTTCAGGAGAATTTTCCATAACCCTTTTCAAAACCTTTTCTAGTACCAGTGGGATTAAAAGAATCGCACCTATAATTGTCACTAAGTAGTAAAAAGAAGATTCAGGGACCCATTCTGTTCCAGGGGATATATCACCATTTTCAGTTGTTCCAGTACCGCTGACCAGTAATTTAACAGAACCTAGCCATGGTAATTCACCTCCAGCAACTCCGATAAGCCAATCAGAGCGAACTGGCCCGGCAACTCCAGATTCGCTATAAACGCCATTCGAACCATTTACGACTAAACCTCCTTGGTCAACTGAACATTTGTTGTTATCTCCAAGAGTCATAATTCCTGCATGTTTGGGTTGCCAGTCCCAAACGACCAAAAAAGGCTCTACATTAGCATGGGGCGTTCTTTTACAATCATAATATCCTGCATTGATTCCATCAAAATGAATGGTGATTCTTTCTTGATTACTAACATTTGTTCCTGGAACATTCCATGTTAATACACATGTCCCTAATTCACCATCTTGGTCAATAGAATTTGAATCCCAGGTTCCTCCAGTGGGACAATGCATTGAATTATTATCTTCTTCAGTCACATTTCTATCAGGTGTAACGGTCTGACTTGGCTCAACTCTGAGTATGGCACGATGAATAATTGGCGTTCCAGGGTCTCCATTTTTTTGATAAATTATCACGTCACCAGCCATCCCATGCATATCATAGCCATATGATGAGTCGCTAGAATCCGATGCTTCAGCAAATGTGACAATACTTTCAAAAGAACTGTCCTTAACTAAAATTAAATCTCCAGCATCGATACTTCCAATCTCGCCATCCATATCATGTATCATTGAAGATGATTCAACAACAACTAGGGGGGGCATCGAGCCTGTATGAGCCCATAATCCTAAAACTAGAATTCCAATCATAGCTCCCGCTAGTAGAATTTCTCTTAGCAGATTGCCAACAGGGCTCGATTGAGTCAACTAATCGCCTCATTTCATTTTCTTAAGGCCCTTTTCTTGAAGAAACTCGTTCCATGATTTCGCATGACCTGCTCCAAGAACCTTTGCAGCTTCGTCTCCTTCAGATCGTCTTCTCTTGAGTTCGGAAAGAGAATCTATTTCTTTCAGTTCGTCTAGAGTTGAAACATAACCCTTCAATGTTAGGAATTCAGGGGCTATAATGAGTAATAGAATTGAAGAGATTACTCCCATTCCGATTGCAGCACCAGTGAAATCTTCCCAATCTGCCTTATCTTGTAGAAATAATAACTGATAACCACTCGCTAAAAGAAGTATTAAAGATGCGCCAAAAGCAGTAGCACTAAGCATCAACTGTCTACCATGTTGTCTTTCCCAAATGTTCGAAATGAAACCCATACCGTTCTCCGCCTGTATTACCCACATGCGTTTTTATCTTTGACTTCTTTGTTCAAATGTGCTGACATTTATGGGTATACTTGAAATGTATCGTCTCCATCGCATAATATCTACAGTTTAATGGGAGTGGAATTTTGAGGCGTGCACTGTTTTTGATAAGTTTGTTTTTGGTGTCGATTTATGCACCTTTGGCTTCTAGTTCAATGACTGCATCTCAATTCGACGATGGCACCACTTCATTCCAACACTTGTTTACTGCATCTGGTGATGTAAATGCTGGTGAAATATCAATGCCTTATGGAGCAGAAGTTACTGAGGCTACCTTCAAATTCCGAGGAGAAGCAAGTCAAACTACATGGACTAATTTTTCTTCAAATAATGATTATGGAGGTCAAGGAGACACAAATGGGTATATTGCAGGCAATGTTCCTTCGCCATTAACCAGTGGATACCGATATTACTTGAATACACAAAACCAGGGATTAGAGCTAAAGGGCAACCCCACAAACGCGGTCAATCCACTGAGCAGATCTACCGATTTAACTTCAATAGGCAGTGCCGATCATAACCTATCTGGTCAGTTCGTTTCACTTAGCGACCAAGGATATAGTTCATTATCCAAGAAATATTCTGATTTTTCAGTCTCTACTAGTACTTCTTGGGGATATGTCGGAGTCGTTGTCCTTTATGGAGATGAATACATGGTAATGAAATACAGTTCCAGTTACCCAAGTCAACAACCAACAATTCTCAGAATTAATTCTACTACAGGGGCTTACATAGGAACAGCCACTTTCAATTCGGGATCATGCTCTTCTACATCATCAAATTCTCTTTACTACAACATGTATGATGCCACTGTTTACAATGGCTCTATCTGGACAGTCCATTATTCATATTATACAGTCAACAAGTGGTCTATTACTGAGACGGCAAATTCTCTTACTTGGAATTGCCAACAATCTTGGTATTCCAATTCTCAAGGCTACATTAACGGCGTTGACTTTGACGAAAACACCGGTAAAATGTATCTTTCGACATATAGTTATCAATCTTCAGACCACTACTTGCATGAAGTCAACCCATCCAATCCTACTATGGTTAACGGAACAT
>Ga0315330_10003419_pt1 | contig 10900 bp, 11 predicted proteins | sample M140m34915metaG_FD_203453 | JGI IMG/M metagenome (GOLD analysis project Ga0315330, IMG submission 203453) | Ammonia-oxidizing marine archaeal communities from Monterey Bay, California, United States - M1 40m 34915 | ecosystem: Environmental > Aquatic > Marine > Intertidal zone | place: USA... | reverse complement strand
AAATCTCAATTACATGTCAGTTATTATATCGGTCTCGACATACTGATAATTTATCTAATCTTTTTCATTTTTTTATTTAACTTTTTCCTTTATGTAATTTGTTGTTAAACAAGATTATTTCCTTTGATATTAAAATACTGAATTCTCAAACCATTTAATTAACATATAAAAGAACTATGAGATTTTTAATTCATTAAAAGTTTGTAAATATTAAAATTTTGATATAGGCTTATATTGTGGAAGATCAATCAAAAACCTTTTTTGGGGCTTGCCCCCACGATTGTCCGGATACATGCGCAATGGTGTATGAAGTATCCGATGATAAACTTGTTAGCGTAAAAGGAAATAAAACACATCCCATGACAAGAGGCACACTCTGTGTGAAAGTTAAAGATTATGAAAAAAGGCACTATCACCCAGATAGACTTTTATATCCCCATAAAAGAGTTGGAGAAAAAGGGGAAAAGAAATTTGAACGAATTAGCTGGGAAGAGGCTATAGACACAATTCATAATAAATGGTCACAAATTATTTCTGAATCTGGACCAGAAGCTATACTCCCTTATAGTTATCTTGGAAACCAAGGGCTTGTTCATGGTTTAAATGGTGGTGACTCTTTTTTCAATAAACTCGGTGCTACAGTCTGTGAAAGAACATTTTGTGGAGAGGGTTCATGCACTGCATGGCTAACGACTATTGGTCCTACGGCAGGGGTAGATCCTGAAAGTTATATTCATAGTAAATATATTGTTATATGGGCCTGTAATAGTGTCAGTACTAATTTACATCATTGGGCGATTGTTCAAGATGCAAAAAAGAAAGGAGCAAAAGTAGTTGTAATTGATTCATATAAATCAAGAACAGCAAAGCAAGCTGATTGGCATATTGCACCAAAACCTGGAACTGATGGCGCCTTAGCTATGGCGGTTATAAACCACATAATTCACAATAATCTAACTGACAAGGAGTATATCGATAAGTACACAGATGGATTTGAAGAACTTAAAAACCATGTCACTGATAAAACCCCAGAATGGGCCTCCGAAATTACTGGGGTTGAAAAAGCTGATATTGAGAAATTAGCCTTCGAATTATCTACCAATCAACCCGCAGCAATTAGAATGGGAGTTGCACTCGAAAGACATCATGGTGGTGGACAAACAATAAGGGCAGTTACATGTATACCTGCATTGACTGGCGCATGGAAGCATGTAGGTGGTGGAATAACACAATTTCCAGTATGGGAACATCCTTACAAATTTGACACTATTTGTAGACCTGATTTAATTCCTAAAGGAACCAGAGTTGTTAATGCTTTACAACTCGGAAGAACGCTTCTTAGTGAAAATATTGATAAAAATAAACCTATTCGCTCAATGATGTGTTGGAATGCAAACCCGGTAACTCAATCACCTGAAACAGAAAAAATTATTAAAGGATTAAAAAGGGATGACCTATTTCTCGTTTCTGCAGAGCACTTCATATCTGACACTGCTTCTTATGCAGATATTTTACTACCATCTTCTATGGGTGCAGAACATGAAGATATTATTCTTTCATGGGGTCACTTATATTTAACATATAATGAAAAATGTTTAGAGGCTCCAGGTGAGGCAAAATCAAATTATGAGATATTTAGAATTCTTGCTAAAAAATTTAATTTCAAAGAAGAACAATTTAAGTGGAATGATGAAGAATGTCTTGAAAATTATGTTGATTGGGATGCACCAGCTTGTGATGGTATTGATCTTAACTACCTTAAAAAGAATGGATATGCTCGATTAAATGTTGGAACTAAAGACGATAGAGTTCCACACAAGGAGGGGAATTTTCCAACTCCTTCTGGGAAATGTCAGTTTATTCTGAAAGATGTTAAAAATTTCGTTGCAGGACCTTTTAGACAAATGTATGAAGGCTACCAACCTGGACAAGATCTTCCTGAATTACCAGATTATGTGCCTCCAAGAGAATCACCGACCGATAATAAAGAATTGGCTTCAAAGTATCCATTAAACGTTATTTCTCCTAAAAGTCATGCGTTTCTTAACTCATGCTATGCAAATATGGATGGTAAGCAAAAAACACAAGGAGATCAGTTTGTTCTGATTAATCAATTTAATGCGAACGAAAGAAATATTAATGACGGTGACAAAGTAAAAGTTTTCAATGAAAGAGGAAGTTATGAAGGCTTAGTAAAAGTTACAGATGATGTAAATCCGGGAATAATCGTTTCAACTTTAGGTTACTGGAGACAATTGAATGAGAAAGGTACCGTCAATAGTATAAGTTCAGCGGAGTTTGCTAATATGGGAAATGCACCAACCTTTTCGGATAATTTGGTTCAGGTTGAAAAGGTTTAAATTAACTTATATTTCTTGTTAGAAAATTTTGGGTAAATTCCACTTTTGATTTCAATACATCTTTCCTACTTGAAACTTCGATCAATCTTCCATCATTTATTATTAGTATTTCGTCAGCCAATCGCATTGCTTGAAATAAATCATGAGTGACCATTATAATTTTTTTTTTTTTTTTTATACTCTTTAAGTAATTTTCAATCCTATTATTTGACTTTAAGTCTAGATTGGAACATGGCTCATCAAGGATTAAAATCTCAGTATCTAATACTAACGATCTTATAAAAGACAAGAATTGTTTATTTCCTCCAGATAAAATTCTTGCTGATAAATTAGCTTTATCACTAAAGTCAAAAAAATTTAATAAATGATTAATTCTAATATTAGTTTCCAATTCTGAAAATCCATTAATTAACATTGGATATGCTAAGTTGTTAAAAACATTTCTTCTAAGAAAAGTTGGTTTCTGGGACAAATAACTTATTCTAGATTTTTTTTCTTTTATTTGAATGCTTCCTTTGTCAGGTTTGATAATCCCTCTTATAAGTTTGGTGATTAATGTTTTTCCCGAACCATTCGGTCCAATTATTATAGAAATACCTGAATTTGAAAAAGAAAATGAAAGATTTTTTAAAGAAAAGTTATTCTTCAATTTTAAACTTACATTTTTAAATAATACCTTATTATTAATCATACGAATTATTTTTTGTTATTGTTTTAATAAGCAAAACTAAAAAGTTAAGAAAGATTGAAATAAAAATTAGAATTATTCCAAGTGCCATAGCTAAAGTTAGATTACCCCTTGAAGTTTCGAGGGCAATCGTAGTGGTCATAACTCGAGTGTAATGAACAATATTACCGCCAACAATTATTATTGCACCAACTTCAGACAAGGCTCTACCAAGACCAGTTAAAACACATGTTATAAGAGAAAACCTAGCATCGAAGAGTGTTGTTTTAACTCTTCTAAAAATACTTACTTCAAAACTATCAAAAAATTCTTCATATTCTTTAAAAATATTATCAAGGACTTCTGTACTAACTGAGACAATAATAGGAAAGATTATAATTATTTGAGCAATTATCATAATGGTTGGTGTGTAAAGAATTTTCATAAATCCAAAAATTCCAGATTGAGAAAAAATCACATATAATAAAAGGCCAACGAAAACTGGAGGCAATGCCATCATTGAATTAAAAAGCAATATTATAGGTTTTCTTCCAAAAAAATTTGTTGAGGATAATAACCCAGCTGTTGGCAAACCAATCAATGTGGAAATAAATAATGCAATTGCAGAAACCTTCAGAGATAAAAATATTATTTCATATAAGTTTTCATCTAAAGATAAAATCAATCTAACAGATTCAATTAAGGCTTCCACAGTAAATAAATAAAAACTAATGTTTAGCTAATATCACCGTTGCAGCAGGGAAAATACATGTTACATCGCTACCCTTACCAAGTTCCATTTTTTTGCAAATATCAACAGGAATAGCTGCATGAATAAAACTACCTGTTGGCTTTCCATCGGCATCAGTTTGTTCAACAGCAACTTGTGAATAACTTGTTCCATGAATAACGGAAGTAACTGTTCCTCTAATTTGATTTTTTGCACTAATTTCCATAAATTCTCCTATGTTTATTCTTTAATCTATTTTTTTTTAGACAAATAGACAAGTATTGATGCAGAAATATTATGCCAAAGACTAAAAATAGCAGATGGTAAAGCAACTAAATTACTAAAATGAATCATTGCTAAACCCATACCGAGTCCAGAGTTTTGCATGCCAACCTCAATAGCAATAGTTTTCTTTTCTTTTTTAGGAATTTTAAAATAATCTGCAATTAAATAACCTAAAATAAGTCCACATATATTATGGATAATTACGCCACCAAATATTTGGGGTGTTACAAAACTTATATTTTCATAATTGATTGCGAAAATAATAGAAATTATAAGTGCGACAGAAATTTCTGAAATAGTGGGAAAGGTTTTTTTAATTTTATTAATAAAATTAAAAAAATATAATTTAATCAAAAAACCAAAAACCAATGGAATTAAAATAATTTTTGATGTAGATGAAATCAAATTCATAACTGGAATTTCAATTGAATGTCCCGCATAAAAATAAATAAGTAATGGGGTAAGAATAATTGCAAAAATTGTCGATATGAATGTACATAAAAGAGATAATGAAACATTACCATTACACAAATAGGTAATTACGTTAGAAGCCGTTCCTCCAGGACACGAACCTAAAATAATAAATCCAAGGCTAATTTCTAATGGCAATCTAAAAATTAAGGATATGATAAATGCTAGAAAAGGCATCACAGTAAACTGGATTGAAATTGTAATAATAATCCACTTAAATTTTCTTAAGGTGTGAAGTAATTCTTTGAGTTCAATTGTTAAACCCATAAAGAAGATTACTATTCCTAGTAAGTGCGGAATATAAGAGCTTAAGTTAGCAAAATTATCTTTAAAGAAGTATGAAAGTAATATAAAAAAAAAAATATAGAAAAAAAAACTTAAATTTAACATCCAATGACGAAACTAGTCTTTATAATCTCTAAGCATTTTTTTGATCTCTATTCCATGCATTTCTTCTTGCTTTATCATCTCGCGAGCATACTCTTCGATATATAAGCTTTTATTTTCAGAACAAACTAGCAAGTCCTGATATAAGTCAATTGCTTTTTGCTCGTGAACGAGACTTTCATTTAGTAAATCTTTTATCTCATGCTGATTAGTTTCTTCAATTTTTGGGATCATTTGAGAGGGATGTCCACCTAACCCAGTTAATAATTCACCAGCTTGTTGAGCGTGTTGTAAAGATTCTGAGGCTTGGGATTTAAAGAATTTATCAAGAATAGGTCTGTTTGGTCCTGTAACCATCAGTGCAAAGTGTGTGTACTTAACAACACCTGCAAGTTCATATTTAAGAATATCATTTAAGATTGATATTGCTTCTTTTGTATTTAAATCTTTCATAGTTTGAAATTTAGATAAACAAATATTACTTATTAATTATGACTAATAGAATACCATTCTCTATATTATTTGAAAATCAAAATATTGATTTTTTCTTTGATAGTCATTCTGAATCATCTAACCCAGAACACGTTACTGATTTAGCAAGCAAAGTTCTAGGCCTTTTGGATAAAGAACTAAAAAACAATGCAATATCTGATGGTGATTTACTACAAGCTTTAGCTCTTGTTACTTCTGTTAGAATTTTTTGCTCTGATTTTGATAGTGTTAAGTTACGAAACTTTTCTGATAATCTGATTGAGAGTACAATACGTAACATAAAGAATGGTAAATCTACCAGAATTGGTAAAGCCTGATTACAGTCTGTTAATTATTTTTTCTATGGCATAATGTTTGCAAAACTCTTCTAAATAATTCTAGAAAGAGGCAACAAAAATGGGAATAAATGCAATGCATGTAGCAAAAACTGGCTTGAATGCTCAACAAGTTAGAATGCAAATAATATCAAACAATCTTGCGAACGTAAATACAAATGGCTTTAAAAGAGATAGAGCAAATTTTGAATCTTTACTTTACCAAATAATAAGAAGTAGTGGTGCTCAAACATCAGTTGATACTGAGTTAACTTCTGGTTTCTCTGTTGGTACTGGTGTTAATATAGTTAGTGCTAACAAAATGCATTCCCAGGGAAGCATAATTTCCACTGATAATTCATTGGATTTAGCAATTGATGGAACTGGTATGTTTCAAGTTCTTTTACCTAGTGGAGAATTGGTTTATACAAGAAATGGAGCATTCTCAAGAAATGATGAAGGACTTCTTACCACAAGTAGCGGGTTTATTATTCAGCCAGAGATAGCCGTACCTGCTGAGGCTACTAAAATAAATGTTTCTGCAGATGGTATTATTTCTGTTCAAATACCTGAGCAGGTTGAAGCGCAGGAAGTTGGTCAGTTACAGTTAGCAAACTTTCAAAATTTAACAGGCTTACAACCAATTGGCGAAAACTTTTTTGTAGAATCCATTGCAAGTGGACCACCAATTTTGGAAAACCCATTCGTTGCTGGTTTTGGTAAAATTGTTCAAGGTTCATTGGAGGCATCAAATGTTAATGTAGTGCAAGAATTAGTGGATATGATTGAAACACAAAGAGCATATGAAGTGAATTCAAAAGCAATAACATCAGTTGATGAAATGTTAAGATTTGTAAGTAATAACCTGTAGTTTAAGATGAGATATTTATATTTATTAGTTTTTCTTACTCTTCAAAGTTGTTCTACATATATGGAGAATAAAATTGGCGAGGAATTTAAAAGTATTCAACCAGATTATACAAACTTTGAAATGAAAAATATGTCTACAGAAGGTGCTGTTTATAACGGTGGCGGTGGATTGTTTGCATCTGATCGCAGGGCTAATGCTGTTGGTGACATCATCACAATTACACTTGAAGAGTCTATGACAGCAGCAAATTCTGGTTCAGAGACTACTTCAAAACAGGATAATTACCAGTTTGATTTGCCTGAAGCATTATTTGGTCCCTCTTCCATTATAGGTAAACTTCTATTTAAAGACGGTGTAGATGAAGGAAGGCTTCAAGGGGGTACAACTCAAGCGTTTACTGGTACTGGTTCAGCTGCTCAAGCAAACAGTATTTCAGGTACGATTTCCGTAACAGTTGTTAGAGTATTCGCTAATGGTAATCTTCAAGTTAAAGGAGAGAGAAAGTTAGCATACAATAGTGGAACTGAATATATAAGACTTGCTGGAGTTATCAGACCAGAAGATATTTCATCATCGAATACAGTTTCTTCAAAAAAAGTGGCTGATGCTTCAATATCTTATACTGGTACTGGAGATATGAACGATAGTGTAACAAAGGGTTGGTTAAGTAGGTATTTTGCTTACGTTTCACCATTTTAATTTATGATAAAAAAAAATTTTATAATTTATTTCCTAAGCTTTCTAATCATGAGTGATTTTTGTAAGGCGGATAGAATTAAGGATATGGCTACAGTAGCTGGTGTAAGAACTAACCAACTAGTTGGGTATGGTCTCGTCATCGGTTTAGCAAAAACTGGGGATGGTAGTGTTAACTTAACCAAGCAAAGTATTGCATCAATGATTTCTCAATTCGGTGTAATTGCAAACGTAGCGGATATAAATGCACAAAATGCTGCAAATGTTATGGTCACTGCAACTCTTCCTCCATTTGCGAAACCAGGAAATACAATTGATGTAACTGTCTCATCTTTGGGTAAAGCAAAATCACTTAAAGGTGGAACTTTATTGATGACGGCTTTAAAAGGTGCGGATGGACAAGTATATGGGATTGCACAAGGTAACTTAGTTGTAGGTGGATTAGGAGTTGAAGGTGCAGATGGTTCAAGTACTATTCAAGGAACACCAACTGTAGGAAGGATTCCTAATGGTGCAACAGTGGAAAAAAGTGTTGAGAGTTCTTTTCTTGAAAATGATAATATAGTTTTAAACCTTCATCAGGCAGATTTTTCTCAAGCTGACAAAATTGCAAATACAATCAATGATGTTTTTGGACCGGAGGTTGCCACTCCATTAGACTCAACTTCAATTAAAGTTAGAACACCATCAGCACCTTCACAAAAGGTTTCATTTATTGGTCTACTCGAAAACTTGAATTTTGAACCTGTCACGCCAAAGGCTAAGGTAGTTGTTAATTCGCGAACGGGTACAGTTGTAATTGGAGGGGATGTAAGAATTTCTCCAGCTGCAGTTGCTCACGGAAGCCTGTCGGTAAAAATTCAAGAAGATACTAAACTATTATCTGAAGGAACGGGTACAGTAGTTGGTCAATCAGCGACAGTTTCAGGAACCGGGGCAACCACTGCACTGGATACACAAATTGAGGTTGATGAACAACCTGCAAGAGCTTTTGTATTTGATCCTGGTATTGAGCTTCAAACTTTAGTTGATGCGCTCAACGAAACAGGCACTACCGCTACTGATATGGTTGCGATTCTTGAAGCACTAAGAGAAGCTGGAGCATTAAGGGCAGAATTAATAATTATTTAATAAGAAAAAAATACTATGAATGTTAATTCTATAAATAAGTTTAAAGACGTAATCGATAGTAATTTTTCTAATGAAAAACTTAGTGCCAAAAACTCAAAAGGTCAAAGTTTAGAGGATGTTGCTAAAGATTTTGAATCTCTATTTGTTTACCAAATGATGAAGAGTTCGAGGAAAGCAAAGCTTGCTGAAGGTATTCTTTCTAACAGTGCGAATGACACCTACTTTTCCTTACTTGATCAAGAATACTCCAAAATTATTTCAAAGAATCAAAGTTTTGGGATAGCAGAAGCCTTAGTAAGACAGTTCGGTGAGAAAAAGGTGAAATAAATGCCTAGTTTATTTGATATAGGAAAAAGTGGACTTCAAGCTTATAGACAATCTTTAGCTGTTACTGGTCAAAATATTGCTAACGTAAATACAGATGGTTTTAAAAAAAGAGAAGTTGGATTACAAGAAGTAAGTGGCGCCGGTGGTGGTGTAACAGAAATATCTGATCAGACTGGTTTAGGAGTAAGAGTTGAAAATATAAGAAGAGCATTTGATGAGTTTTTAATTGATAAGTCAAGACAAGCCTCATCTCTCTTTCAAAAGGCAGATACTTTTTCAAAGGAAGTAAGTGACTTAGAAAATTTGTTGTTACCTTCCGATTCAAATCTTAGTTCCTCAATAGGAGATTTTTTTAGCTCATTACAAGATATTGCCGCATATCCAGATGATCAAGCGCCCAGAATTGTTTCAATTGAAAAGGGTAAGGATTTAGCTGACCAGTTTAATATGTATTCCGTTAGAATTGAAAACCTAAAAGATCAAATTGAAAAAAAAGCAAATAATGCTGTTACTTCAGTAAACTTATTAACTAAACAAATATCTAACATTAATGCAAAAATTTTAGCATCTGGAACCGAAGGAAGTGGTTCAAATGCACTATTAGACCAACGTGATTTATTATTAGATCAGTTGGCAGAGGTCGCTCAAATCACAGTATCGTATGGTGGAAAAGGTCAAGCAGAAGTAAGGTTAGGTAAATCTGGTTCAGGACCAGTTATTTTAAGCGCAAATGCAAATCCATCTAAAGGAAATAGTGGAACTACAAATTTAGATATTATTAATCAAGGGGCAAGGTTACAAACAGTTGTTGGTTCAAATCAAACAGCTACTAATCAGATTCAAGGAGGAATAATATCAGGTATGGTTCAAGCATATGCAATAGCAGATGATACTCTTAATGAAATTGATAACCTTGCAACAATACTAACTGAAAAGTTTAACGAAATAAATCAAAATGGCCTTAATCTGAGTGGTGAAAAAGGCACGCAAATGTTTGCTATTTCAAGCCTTAAAGCGGTTGAAAACCCAACAAACAGATCAAATGTTGGTGTTGCCGTTTTTGTTACCAATCCATCAGAAATTAAAACAAAAGATTTCTCAGTTTTATATGATGAAAAAACAGATCTTTGGAATTTATATTCTAATGGAAGCCAAAATATTGTTAAAAGTGGAAAAGAAACAATAGAAACAGATGGTTTTAAAATATCTTTTTTTGGAAACGCTCTAGATGGAGATGAATTTTCAATAGTGCCCGATAGTCCCTCATCTGGTATGACTTTTCTATTAAAACGACCTGAGGATTTTGCAGCAGCATCTACAACATTAGTAAGCTCAAGCACTAGTAATACTAGTGATGCCGTTTTAGAAGAATTAACACCGATGAATTTTACAGACAAAACCACAATCGGTAATTTAAATAATATTTTCTCAAATGGATTGAACCCTGTAACATCAACAGAGTTTGGTAAAGATGGTGGGGCAGCTATTATTCAAAATGGAACAGATTTTGTCAATTTGAGTTCATACACTACACAACCTGAAATGAAATTTGGTGTGTCGTCCTCTGACATTGCAAATTTAACAAGCCTAACAATTACATTAGCTGATTCCAGTTCCGTAACTGTCAATATTACTGGGGTATCATCTATTAAAGAAATTGCTGATACACTAAATAGAAGCCGAGATGTAAATGGAAATGCACACACATTTAGAAGCTTAGGTCTCTTTGCTGCTGCTGGCAGTTCAACTTTAACGATAGCTAGTAATGATAAAAATTTTTCAACGGGTTCAATAACTGCGGGTTCAACAATTAATGGAGTTGTAAATAACCCATCAATAACAACAGCAAGTCAAATACAAATTTTTACCAGAGAAGGTCGACATTTATCAGGAACAGTCTTATCTGAAAGTGAAATAGCAGAATATCTTACTGAAGAAAATGGATTTCATAAATTTTCAGAATATAGAGCAGATTATTTAAATGGTTCAGGATCGGAAAAATATCGTAACATTGATATTCAAAGATCTACAGTTGCTGGAAATCATATTATAACATATGGGGCTGATGGAAGTTCAGTTAGTGCACAAAGAGCAGCAAGCACTGTTCCATCAAGTCATGTCACATCAGGATATACTCTTGGATTAACATTAAGTGGTAGTAGTAAATCT
>Ga0315330_10003418_pt1 | contig 10902 bp, 7 predicted proteins | sample M140m34915metaG_FD_203453 | JGI IMG/M metagenome (GOLD analysis project Ga0315330, IMG submission 203453) | Ammonia-oxidizing marine archaeal communities from Monterey Bay, California, United States - M1 40m 34915 | ecosystem: Environmental > Aquatic > Marine > Intertidal zone | place: USA... | reverse complement strand
GTTTCTATCAGTATATATACAGATGCTGAAGCTACTACATTTGCTGTTGATGGTAACGCACCATTAGAAAATAAAAAAATTAGTAAATTAAATACTACTGGTTCATATACAATTACAGCAACTAATCAATTCGTAAATTCTTCATTAGAAGTGGTTTTTGATGATGGTTCATCATTTAAATCGTTTGATACTGTTGACGAGCATTGGTATAAAATAGAAGGAATTGTTTTCAATCGTCGTAAGTTTTAAATAATATCATATATATTTTTATTACTATAAATGATATTTTTATTGACCAATTGCTGGCTTACCATGAATCATTACATATTTACCTATATATGTTGGTTCACCCATTCCCTTTTGGGCACGTCTAAAACTGGATAAATCATATAATTCATTCGTATTTGGATTCATTGCATAATCTACACCATCTATTTGCTTTCTAACACCTTTCCATGATATTACTTTTGTATCTAACCCTTCTTTTATATTATTATCCTTTTCAAAAGTTGGATACGATGAAAATTGATTTGAATCCACTAGCCCATGTCCGTAACATACATACTGTTCGTCATTGGAAGATTTTAATGATGAATATATATTACAATCTATAGCCGTTTCTTTCATAGAACGTAAAATTTCATTATTAATTTTTTGTTTAAAACTAGCTATTTCATATAAAGTTTCATCAGTTGTTACGGTTGTTTGATTATCTATTTTACTAATATCACGAATACGTAATTCTACGTTATTTTTATCTACACGTTGTTCATCACTTAATGTTGATATATATAAAAATATTTTCACGGTTCTCATTTCTTCTGGTAAATCTTGATGACTACAAATACGTCTTGCACGGCCGACTACTTGCTCTGGACGAACCATATGCCAATAAGGCTCTACTATATGCACAAAACGAGTGTTCTTTAGATTGATTCCTTCTGCACCAGAAGAAGTAATCATTATCATCTTAATCACTTCACCGTATACATTATTTTCTGCTACTTTTTGTAAAGAATCTATTATGTTTTGATCTACAAACTCCCATGCACTATTATATACATTACGTATTATTTCTTTCTCTTCATTGCTTTCTGTTCCTGTATATAACACAAATTTAGGCTTATCCATATCTTCTTCTGCTATATCCAACACCCATGTACCACCCTCATATTTTAATTTAAATTCAGCCATTCCATTCGCTAATAGTATTAACCGCATTACACCAATACCTTCAATCGTACGAAAATGACTATATAACAAATGCAATCCTTTATTTTCTTCATCCATTACATTTTCCAATATTTTTTGAAATTTAGGACTGTATTCTCCCAATGCTGTTTTTGATAAATATTTGCTTTCATTTGTGTTTTCATCTACTTCATTTAATTGATTCATTGCAGTTTCTATTCTTTTTCCATAACTATCATCTAATACTTCTTGCTTTACCGTCTCATTTATATCTTCTTTTTGAACCATATTATCTATCATATTTTCATCTATATTTTTATCATCATCATCCTTATTAATGGGAACAGGTCTTTCAATTCCAGATGGAAATACAAAATTACAGGCCGCTCTAGAAAATACACGATATGTTGATGAGATTTTATAAATTTCATCTGCTTTTTGCATTCGTTTTGCATTCTTTGTTTTCTTTTCTCTATCTGCTTCATCTTTACGAATCTTTTCATAAATACCGAATTGATGAGATGTCATTTCTGCTTTTACTACATGATAATTATCTCCTTCTTCTGTCTTTACTATATTTGGTAACAAATCCTCTTGTGCACTACGGAAATAAGATGTTAATCCCAATACACGTCGTTGAAAGGTATTTATATTCTTCATACTACCCTTCTCTTCGTCTATAAATAAATCAAAAAATGCTTGACGTTCATCAGGCAATGCCTTATTATTTATTTCCTCTATTTGGGCATCCTTATAATTTATTTTATTATTTTTAAATACACGTAATATACTTTCAAGAAATTTATTATCAGAAATATTACCATTATCGTTTAATTGAACACCATTATACCTCTCAAATGAATGACTTGCACCACCATCATAATTCTTTTTTGTAGTATTATCTTTTTTATTTTGATTCACTTTTCGTGTTCCTTTTATAGCACCTCTTTTCTTCATATTAATAAAACCAAAAGGATTTCTAGTTATTGTTAATTTATTATCATTAAATTCAACATAATCATGGGTACGAATATTTGCATCATCCAACATATCCAATATGATATCCTTATTTAATCTATCAGTCTTATCCCATGTCATTGGAATTATCCAGGTTTTGATATATCCACGTAATATATTATATAATATACCGATTTCATTGGGATAATTTATAATTGGTGTACCAGTTAATAATACAACTTTTGCATTGTTTGCACTCAACAAATAATTATATAATTTATATGATATTGAATCTGGCGCATTTATTTTATTTACAACACGACTTACAAAATTATGGGCTTCATCTATAACCACTACTGCATTATCAAAAGGGTTTCTAGTATAATCACCGGTTAACTCTTTCATCTTACGTTCATTCATACCATTATAATTAATATCAGTGTATTTACTTCTTATCATCACATTTAATTGCTCATCTATTGCGACTTGTTCACTTGATGATAATATTGTATAATTTGCTTCTTTGTTTACATTCACTAACCAAGCTCCATTATTTTCACGAATATATTTACTTGATAACGATAATGCACGTGACAAAATACCTACATATTCTGGATTTCCATCTATGGATACAAATTCCCAATATTGATTTTTTTTATATAACTCATCACCACACTTTTTCATTTCACTGAAAAAATTCATCTTTAATGATGCTGGTGTTAATATAAATACACGCTTTTCACTTTTCATACCTTCTGCTATTGCTATTGATGAACATGTTTTACCAGAACCTAAACCATGATATAATAACAAACCTCTATATGGTGTATATAAATTTAAATAATCACGAACGATTTTTTGATGTGTTAATAAATCAAAATCATTTGATTGACCACGCGTATCACATGATATATTTGTTGTTGTATCTAATAATTCCTGTTTATATGGTGCAAACATTTCCGTGATTTTTTGCATATAAATTTTACGATTACTCATGTAATAATTTGGAGCTTTTATTATTATTTTTTCTTTTTCTTTCGGTAATCGGTCTGATACATTTTGAGAACGAATTACGGCTGTTGTTAGATCTACATTATTCATTTCTTCCGGCGACGCTACTTTTCCCTTTATACGTAATTTTCTTGGTTTTTTTACTGCTTTTGTTACCGGTTTAGGCTCTTCTACCTGGATAGGTTCTCCATCCTCTTCTGCTATTAACAAATTAGATTCGTCAGTATTTATTACAGGTGTTAAATCCGTATTTACACTTGGTTCTACTATTCTTAATTTTTTCGTAGTTAATACTGGTATTATCACCTCATCTTTTCGTTTTTCCATTTCATCTATTACAGTTGCATCTGCTTTGTTTTGAATACGTTTTATAATTGCTAATCTATCTAACATACTACTTCTGCGCTTATCAACCACTTTAAATGGACGGTCATTTATTTCTGGTTTTAATTCTTGTGCTTTATCATCTTCATCGGCCATTTCGTCTATTTCTTCAGTTGGTTTATTTTCTTCGGTTGGAACTTCTTCTTCGTCAACTGGTTTTTCTACACGTGGTTTCATTAATTCAACCTTGACTTCATCAAACGTTTTGGGTAATGGTCGTTTCTCTAATAATTCGTCTAAACGTTGATATGCTATATTACTCATTATTGGTACAAATATATTATATTGTTACAAAATATATTTATATTTCTTCGTCATCTTCTTATTTATGAATATTTACTTACAAATAAATCTTTTGACATTGTTTTTATTATTTTATTATCTAATCGTATCTGCTCATCTTCCGCATCACCTAATATTGCTCTCATCATCTTATAACAAAAATTGTGAGTACGACTATCCATTACCTCACTATCCGGGTTAGCATTTCTCCAATCCGGAACAGTACGATAATTTGTCATAGAAATACTACTTAAGATTCTACGTAACTTGGTAAGTTCTTCCGTATCCTTACTCCATCCATCATCTTCTTTTATATACATTGTTTCTCGTTTTATATCTGTACAATGAATTGGACGTTTTGTTACATCCATACCTTTCAACCGATCCATTATCATTTTCGTCATACCATTTACATAACCATGATTTCCTATATACTCTAATTCATTGAATTTGACATTCATACTTCCCAAAAAATCGGTTATACTCATTGCATCTTTGCATGTATCGTTTAAGAAAAAATTTAAATTAAACCTTTGATTATTGTTTGTTATATTGTTTGTTACTATACTTGTATTATTTTTTACTGCATCCACTAATTGTTGTTGCAATTCTGCTGTCTTTTGGTTTGACTCTTCTATTTTTTGATTTGACTCTACAAGTAAATCTTTAAAATCATTATTTTGCTTTATTAAGGTAAGAACAGAATCGCGATCTAAAATGTCTGGACTCCTATTATCATTTAAATTTATATTATTTGGTTTTGGTGTTTTTTGGCATTTTTTACGATGAACCGATAAACCCTGCCGATATTTATATTCATTACCACAATCTTCACACACAAATGCTTTGGTGTTTTTTTGAGCAAAATCGTCATCATTTTTGTCATCATTTGTCATCATTTTATGTTTTGCAGTCAAAATATGATTATTATAATTACTCATTTTACTGCATTTAAAGTTACATGGTTCACAAATATATATTTTGGCATTTTTCGGCATTTTAGATGTCATTATAATATGATGACATAAAAAATGCCTAAATACTACGCTCAAGAATTTCCAAAAAAAGTGTGCAGTCATACAAAAATAATAATTTCCGTTTTTACAGCATTATGCTTTAAAATTAAAAATTGTGATTTTTTCGGAAAATTTATTCTTCCGATTCTGAAAAGTGGACATTTTCAGAATGTCCATTTTTCGAAACCTCTACCATAAGTTTTCTGAAAAAAATATAATAGAATAAATATATAAATATCAAAAACAATATGGGATGTTAAAAGTCCAAGTTGTTTTATAAATAATAAATTAATTTTGAACATAAAGAATTATCTTCCAATCTCCCCTTTAAGTCTTCCGCAAATAAATAATAAATTAAGTTTGAACATAAAGAATTATCTTCCAATCTCCCCTTTAAGTCTTCCACAAATAAATAATAAATTAAGTTTGAACATAAAGAATTATCTTCCAATCTCCCCTTTAAGTCTTCCACAAATAAATAATAAATTAAGTTTGAACATAAAAAGAAGAATCCCCCGTAAATAAATTATAAATCATGAAAAATGGATATAATTGTAAAAATAATGTTTAGTAAAACTCTAGGTTCTCTATGGTCTAAAATAATTTTGTATTATGTAGTGAAAAAATAAAAAAGATATGAATGATAGTATGGAAAATACAATCAAAAGAATAAATGTAGATATGAGTGTGAGTAAAGCAACAGAAAAAACTGATAAGAAAAAACAAATAAATATGGTAAAAGAGCCAAAGAAGAGGATAATAACGAGTCAAGAATGCTGGAATTTTACGGAAGAAGAGTTAGCTGTAGAGAACCAAGTAAAATATATCTTACAAATGTGTAATAATGAAGTAATTAATAGTGATTTATGCAGTTTAATAAATAAAAACATAGTGCAAAAGATAAATGGGTATAAATCACAAGACATAAAAAAGAAATTATATACACCAGATTTGTTGATAGATAGAGAACATATATTAGAATTATTGAAAGGTTCTCAAAATATCTGTTATTATTGCAAAGAATTGGTAATAATGTTATATGAAAATGTAAGAGAACCGAAGCAATGGTCATTGGATAGAATAGATAATGGAATAGGTCATAATAAAGGAAACGTAGTAATAGCATGTTTGGATTGTAATTTAAAACGTAAGACGATGTATCATGAGAGGTATGCTTTTACAAAGCAATTATCAATAGTAAAAAGTAAATAAAGTGTGCGGTAAAATCATATAAATAGTATATGATTTTATTTTATTATGCAAAACATATTTTCAAAAGTACATCATGAGAACCTAGATACTTATAATATAAAAAAAAATCTAGATATTCATAAAAATATATATGAAAAATTAAAAAATTTTGAAATGACAAATAAGATACCTCATTTAATATTTCATGGTGCATCTGGTGCGGGTAAGAGAACAATTGTAAATAAATTTTTGAATAGTATATATAATGGTGATAAACAGCGTATGAAAACAAATATAATGATAGTGAATTGTGCACATGGAAAAGGTATAAAATTTATTCGTGAAGAATTAAAATTCTTTGCAAAAACGAATATAAATTCCAATAATGGTAAATTATTTAAAACAATAGTGTTGATAAATGCAGATAATTTGACAATAGATGCTCAATCCGCATTACGACGTTGTATAGAACAATTCAGTTTTAATACCCGGTTTTTTATTATAATAGAGAACAAGCATAAATTATTAAATCCAATATTATCAAGATTTTGTGAAATTTATGTGCCAGAATATATAGTAAATGGCGAAGTGGTGAATTTACATAAATTAGCTAGAACAACAAATTATAAAATAGAATATAATGAGAACCATCTAGAATGGATATCAAATAAGATAGATGAGTACATACACGATGAAATAAACCATGTAAATATAATAAAATTATGTGAAGATATTTATGAAAAAGGATTATCGGCGTTGGATATAATAGAATGGGTTCAACAAACAGAAACTTTAGATAGTACTGTAAAATCTCAAGTATGTATGGCTTTTGATATAGTAAGAAAAGAATATAGATTTGAAAAATTATTAATGATGTATATATTTGATTTTTTGTATTTGCGTACAAATAAGGACTTAAAAAGTATAACTAAAATATAGAATATAATGGACGATTTTGTGATATCCAATTTGCATGAATCTCGTAATGAGTGGTGTAGTCGTTTAGTGAGTATATTTACGCCATTGGTAGTGGAAGGAATCCGTTCAATATATAATGAAGCTTGGAAAATGTGTTTAGACAATGATGAGGCAAATAAATATTTAATGACATTTCAAAATTTACTATCTCGTGTTCCCAAATGGAATAATGTAATTGTAGAAGAAGAACGAAAACGAATAGTAGAAAGAAGTAGTTGTGATTATTTGGAAGATTTAATAACATGTGTTCACATAATTCAATTAAAAGTATTAACATGTATTCGTGTTGGAAATAAACAAAAAAAGATAGATATTTCTATTCCCAAATTAGATATGTTTATTCACAAGGTATATATACATGTAGCAAGAAAGGTATATATGAATGTTTACTTATTTGAAAAGAATATATCTCCACTTCAAGTGCAAAAAAATAATCGCGAATTAGAGTCAATAGTCCAAGAATGTATATTGACAACAATTCGTGAAAGTGTTCCAACTGAAGCAATAATCCGTGCATATATGGATGAAAGTGTAGAACAAGAAGAAGAAGTAATCATAGAAGATATTGAGGAAAAGGAAGAACCCAAGCCAGAGCCAGAGCCAGAAGTAGAAGAAAAGAAGGAAGAAACAGTACCAGATGTAGTCCCAACAATACAAAATATAGATGATACAGATGTATTAACCAAATTGTCATTTAATGATATGGATTCGGTATTGGATGGAACAAATAATGTAGATGAGGTAGAAGCTCCAAAAACAATAGAAAGGTTAGAAGATATTAGCACGAGTAGAGCATTAGAAAGAAAGTTAGAGGAGGAAAGTGATACAGATGATGATGACGACCGTATCCAAATACATACTGATTTGGTGGATTTAAGTGGATTTGATATTTTAGATGAAAAAGAAAAGGATCAAAAAATAGATGATGGTGATATATTATTAGATGGCATAGAAGAATTACCACCCATTTAGGTTATTTATGCGTAATAATTTGTAGATAATATTCTATTATTTAATATATTTAAATAATGGAAAAATTATTATTGATAGCGGCGATTGTTACATTTTTATTTACAATATTTAAAGTAATAGAGATGAAATATATAGCAAAACAATGGACTCCATTGAAATATGTAATACGTGATGCAAGCATGGTATTTGGTGCATCATTTGTAGGTTTATTTAGTTTTTTTCAAATAAATGGCACAATGAATGATTTTATGAATGTAGTAACAGACGGAAAAGCATTAAATTTAAAAGCAACACAAGTATTTACAGATGAACCCGGATTTTAATTATTTCCATAAGTAAAATAAATATATTATATATAAAAATATTATATATAATGGATGATGAATTGAAAATAGAAAAATCACTTATGAAAGTAAATAAAACATTAAAAAAACAACCAGATGAAAAAAAGAGTCCAAAAAAGCGAGTAACAAAAAAGAAGAGTCCTGTTGAAAAAAAGAGTCCAAAAAAGCGAGTAACAAAAAAAAAGAGTCCGGTTGAAAAAAAGAGTCCAAAAAAACCAAAAAGAAAATTAAAACTAGTAGAACCTGCTCCCAAACTATCAATAGATGAATATGAAATTGTGGAAAAAGTAGAGCCAGAAGAACTAGATGAGTTAGTACCAATTTTATATATGGATAATAATAGGGAAAAACCAATAAAAGAAAAACATAATAAAACTGTAAAGAAATTAAATATAATAGATAATGATAATAATATAAAACAAGATAAAATGTCGTCAAAAATAGAATTTGCAAAAAAAATAGTAGAGGACTTTCAAAAAAATGGTATAACAGTATTAGAATCATTAACAGAAGATGAATTAACAACAGTAATTGAAGGTAATAACCATGCTTATTATAATACAAAGAAACCTTTAACGAGTGATAATGAGTATGATATTATAAAAGAATATATGGAACGTAAATATCCCCAAAATACAATTATAACAGAAGTAGGTGCAAAGGTAATAAAAAACAAGGTAGAATTGCCTTATAAAATGGCATCAATGGATAAGATAAAACCAGATACAAATGCATTGAGTCAATGGACAACAAAATATAATGGTCCTTATGTATTATCGTGTAAATTAGATGGTGTAAGTGGATTATACACAACGGAAGGTGAAATACCGAAGTTATATACACGTGGAAATGGAACAATAGGTCAAGATATAAGTCATTTAATTCCAGTATTAAATTTACCAACAGAAAAGAACAGTGTAATTCGTGGTGAATTTATTATACCACGTGTAGTATTTGAAGAAAAATATAAAACCCGATTTGCAAATGCAAGAAATATGGTATCTGGTATAGTAAATAGTAAGAAAATAGACGAAAAAGCCAAAGATTTACATTTTGTAGCCTATGAAGTAATACAACCATCATTAAAACCAAGTGAACAAATGAAAAAAATAGAGGAATTAGGTCATATACAGGTTCAAAATAAAATAGTAGATAAATTAACAAATGAGATGTTATCAGGTATATTAATGGATTGGCGAACAAACTATGAATATGAAATAGACGGTGTAATAGTAACAAATGACCGAATATATACTCGTCGTGATGGAAATCCAGATTATGCATTTGCATTTAAAATGGTAATATCAGATCAAGTAGCAGAAGCCAAAGTAGTAGATGTAATATGGACACCAAGTAAAAGTGGTTATTTAAAACCGAGAGTTCGTATAGAACCATTGAAATTGGGTGGTGTAACGATAGAATATGCAACTGGATTTAATGGAAAATTTATTGAAGAAAATAAAATAGGTATAGGTGCAATTATTCAAATAATTCGTAGTGGTGATGTAATACCTTATATAAAATCGGTAACGACACCTGCAGAAATGCCCAAGATGCCATCTGTGGAATATCATTGGACGGATTCGCATGTAGATATAGTATTAGATAATGTAAGTGATGATGAAACTGTTCAAGAAAAAAATATAACTGATTTTTTCACAGGTATAGAGGTGGAAGGTTTAAGTAGTGGAAATATAAAAAAGATAATGAAAGCCGGATATAGAACAATCCCAGATATATTGAAAATGACAAAAGAAGATTTTGAAAAGGTAGAGGGTTTTAAAGAGAAGATGGTTAACAAAATACATGAAGGAATTCAAATGAAAATAGAGAAAGCATCTTTAATAACAATTATGGCATCGTCAAATAAATTTGGTAGGGGGATAGGAAAACGAAAAATAACACCAATAATGAATAAATATCCAAATATTTTAGTAAGTGAAGAATCGGTGAATGAGAAAATAGAAATGTTACAGACAGTAGAGGGAATTGGTAAAGAAAATGCCAAAAGTTTTGCAAATAATATAAATAATTTTATTTCTTTTTTGGAAGAATGTAATTTACAGCATAAAATGGGAAATACAAAAATAGAAGAAAATCCCGAAGAGGATGTAGAAAATAATAATGTTGAAACACATGATGAAACAAATCCATTATATGAAAAACATATAGTAATGACAAAAGTAAGAGATGCAGAAATAATTAATTATTTAGAAAAAGTAGGAGGCCATTTAGATAATAATATAAGTAAGAAAACATTTATTTTGGTAGTGAAGAGTTTGGATGATGTATCAAATAAAACGAAAAAAGCCAATGCAGAAAATATTCCAATAATGACACCAGAAATGTTTAAAAAAGAATACATAAAAACATAAATAAAGATATAGATATTATATATAGAATGGATGTATTGAAGGTAATTGATACTAAAAATAATAAGACATATAAATTATTAGAACCACCATATAATTTAGATCATAGGTTACTAACAAATCCATGTTTTACAACAACTCATGTAAATGATTTTACTATGAGTAAACGAAATAAATATACAAATATAAAATCCAAATATTACA
>Ga0315330_10003411_pt1 | contig 10918 bp, 12 predicted proteins | sample M140m34915metaG_FD_203453 | JGI IMG/M metagenome (GOLD analysis project Ga0315330, IMG submission 203453) | Ammonia-oxidizing marine archaeal communities from Monterey Bay, California, United States - M1 40m 34915 | ecosystem: Environmental > Aquatic > Marine > Intertidal zone | place: USA... | reverse complement strand
ATACAATATTAGAGGAAAAAAACACGCTATTATACAAGGAGGTTTTTATAGATGATGCCTCAGACGGTCTAGCTGACGCTTTATTTGATATCTCTCAAGCCTTAAAAAACGATCTAACGGGCGAACTTGCTATTATTTTTGCTCGATTATCGCTTTATATGCGCCCTGAATTCGCTCCCGCCGAGATACTTCTTGGAGAAACGCTCAATCAAAGCGGTAAACACCAACAAGCCATCGCTCACTTCTCGAAAATTAGGGCAAAATCTCCATATTTCTTGTTTGCACAATTTAATTTAGCAACAACATTACAGAATATTGAAAAAACTGAAGACGCCGTGAGTTTGTTAGAAAACATTATTAAAAATAATCCTAAAGATTATCGCCCCTATATTCATATTGGTGATTTAAAACGCAGCTTAAAAAAATGGGACGAGGCCATAAAAGCATATTCCAGAGCGTTGCAATTAAAAACTGCCACCGAACACTCTGATTGGATTTTATACTACAGTCGCGGAATAGCCTACGAACAATCGAAAAATTGGGATCAGGCGGAAGCTGACTTTCTGAAGGCTCTGGAATTATCCCCCAATCAACCATTTGTAATGAATTATCTGGGTTACGCATGGGCTGAGCAAGGTATAAAGCTTACAAAGGCGAATGAGCTCATAGTGAAAGCTGTAAAACAACGACCGAGCGATGGCTATATTGCCGATAGCTTGGGGTGGGTCCTATATCAATCGGGCGACTATAAAAGAGCCGTTCCAGAGTTGGAACGGGCTGTTCAGTTGCGGCCAAACGACGCCACAATAAATGATCATCTTGGCGATGCATACTGGAAAGTTGGGAGAAAGCTGGAGGCACGTTTTCAGTGGGATAAGGCAAAAAGTATGAAATTAGAAGCCGATCATCTAGAGTCTATCAATCAAAAATTGAAGCATGGATTAGAAGATAATTAAAAGTTAAGAGAGATTATCAGAGATGCTAAAAGCTACAGCCCGAGCAAAAATTAACTTAACACTTAGAATATTGGGAAAGAACGAAACTGGCTTTCATCTTATTGAGAGCATAACGGCATTCTCTGATTTTGGTGATGAAGTCGAGATTTTTACTAACAGTTCTTGCGACCGATTAGAAATCAGCGGCCCTTTTGCAAAAGATTTAGAGGGCGACAATATCGTAGTCAAAGCCCTCGAATATTTTCGAAAGGAAACAATGTGGACTCAACCCGTTACCATTAAGATATTCAAGCAAATTCCCGTTGCAGCTGGACTTGGTGGCGGATCCGCAAACGCAGCCTGTGTACTAAAAATGTTAAACCTATTAGCCCCAAAAGCGAGAATAAGCGATGAGAAATTGGGAGACATTGGATTAAATCTGGGATCCGATGTTCCAGCATGCCTTTCTGGAAAGATTCTCAAAATGGAAGGTAGAGGCGAAAAATTGGCTACTATTGGTAGAATCCCAAATATGCCAATATTACTCGTAAATCCAAACATCGCTCTATCGACCAAAGCAGTATTTGAAACATTTTCAAAAAACGGTTTGTTTAAACCAGCAGATGAGAGCGCTAACGTAGAGGTTGAAGAAATATTCAAAAACATCGGATGCAATGCTCCAAACGACTTAATTGAGCCCGCTGTTAAACTCGCTCCAGTTATAAAAGAAGTTTTGTTTGTTCTAGGAAAACTGAAGGGCATTAAAACTGTTGGAATGTCAGGTAGTGGCGCTACATGTTTTGCACTCTTTGAACCCAATGACACAGTAAATATCATCAAAGCGGAAGAGCAAATCACAAATTTTGGATGGTGGACTGCCTCTACCTTTTTAAAGGGGTCATGATTATTTAATATATCATGCCAAATGGGTACGCACTATTTATTTGTTTCGCGTTTAATATCATCCAATAATTGAATTGATGGCATCCCTGACGCTATAAATCCATTTTCCAGCTGATACACACTGATCGCAGCTTTGGTATTAGGTCCTAACTTTCCATCTATTGGACCTAAGTAAAAACCATTCAACCGAAGTTCTTTTTGTATAGACAGAACCAGACTATTTTTTTCCTTTTCCTTTTGAGTGAGTTCGACTTTTAGGGTTGCCACTCCATTTTTTAGGTTAAATGGGATGGAGCTCCTCGAAAGCTTATTTAGTTGTTTTGCCGGCTCTCTAGTATACAACTTCAGTTTATCTGATTTCTTCAATTTGGAAAATCTGTCTACTAAAGATAATATAGAAGCATTATGCGCTGCTTCGTCTACTCCATTTTTTGAGGCCAGCTCAAACCAACGCAACGCACTATCAAAATCGTCTTTCCCGTTTTCTCTTTCCAGGTAAAAGTTAGCTATATTGAATTGGGCCATAGGATGATGATTATTAGCGGCTGCGTGGTACCATAAAAAAGCTTGGTTTTCGTCTTTCTCCAAGCCAACACCCGTATCGTAAAGAACCCCTAAACTGTATTGAGCTTCTTTAAGACCCTGCACTGCGGCTAATTTAAACCAAGTAGCCGCCTTCAAATAATTGTTTTGATTTTTTTCTTTTTTTATCCAATGAAGGCCCAATTTATACTGGGGGAGTGCATCACCGTTATTTGCTTTAGCTCGCAGCAATTTTATTTTTTTTTTTGCGTTATTTCCTCATGTAACGGATTATTGACAGGCTTATTTTGTTTATCATCGTTCAATGCTAGAATATTTTTAGAGACAGAGTTGTCTGCATGAGGAAGCACTAATCGGCTAAGAACAGAATCGGGCGTTGTACTTCCTGGTTTGCTTTCGGTTTTTTTGAAACCCTCTTTGTCACTGCTCGAATCTCTATCAATTTTGGATTTTTTTTCCGTCTCCACCACACCAGCACTCTCTCCCAAAAATAACTCGAGTAATCTTTGGGAATAGAGCAGCGAGTCATTTAACGTTTGCGATACAGCATCCAAGTGGTGTTCGGCTGCTGCACTTATCTGCTTCGCAATTTTGTTTGTTGTCTGGGTGAAGAAGTAAATTGACGCCGTTCCTCCAGCAGAAAAAACTATCAAACTAAACAAAATCAGAAATGCTTTTACACTAAAGCGCTTGCCATTGGGCTGCCTATTTTCAGAGATTGGAACACTTTCCAATTCCACATTATTTTTTTGTCGAAGCGTTTTTGGAACGTCTATCTCTTCATTAAGATCGCCTGCCGGGGGAAAGGGATCTGGACGCTGTAAACTAGGTGTTGGCTGCTCACTTATCAGTTCTTCCCCGTCCGATTCTTCGTTTATAATCTCTTCTTTAGCGTCCTCGTCCAATCTAGGTTTTGTGGCAATCGGTTCAATTTCATTTATTTTTTTAGGTTCATTTTTTTGCAATACTTCGGCCGCCGCTAAACGCAGGGCTAAATTGTTTAAAGCAAACATAATTGGCCGCAATTCACCATCTAGATTGTTATTTAACTGCTGCAATCTTTGAAAAATTATATCATTAGAATATTGTTGGGCATTCGATTTTTCGGGAATGTTATCTCCCACGAGATTAGGTAGATCGGTAGCGCCAGAGTATTGTTGGGATCCGTGATCGAGTATTGCTCTATTTATCCAGGCCCCGATGTTAACACCAGAATTCTTGGCTTTTCGACGCGCTAATTCTCGCGTTTCATCATCAATACCTTTGACACTCCAAGGGGAAATTAGTCTGGCCATACCTTCTTCCAATAAACTCAACCGGTACTGTGATATTATAAACCCACGAAAGGTAAATTGTTAAGTAAAGAAGATGTTGTCGCTACAGATCATCGGTTAGCGTGTCTTTCTTAATCTTGGACTCTACTAAATCCATCCGCAACGATAATTGGCTTAAGATAGACTGTATAGGCGTCGTGAGTTCAAGGTATCTTTTTTCAATTTGATCAATAATTTCAAGAACCATAGTTTCATCGTGTGTTTTCATTGGTGGGGGTTGGGATAAATCAGATTTTAGCGTTTTTGTGGCGGCAATGTCAGATTTAGCATTCTCCAATGATTTATTTTCCGAGATGACAGTTTCATCATGATCTTTATTTATTATTATTTTTAACCATTGCCCAATCGTGAGGCCTTCTTTCGCCGCTCCTTCTTTAGCCAATTTTCGAGCTTCAATAGAAATCCCTTTAATGCTCCACGGAAAGTTTTCAGTATTGACTGTTTTGGCCATTGATTTATCTCCTAATCACAGTATAGGCGAATTACATCGAGAATGTTAGTAGATAATCTTGATGCGCATATTGAATTATAGTTAGTTTAAAGATATATCAATGTTACAAAATGGGGCGTGGCCAAGTGGTTAAGGCAGCGGGTTTTGATCCCGCGACCGCAGGTTCGACTCCTGCCGCCCCAGCCAAAATCATGATTCGTCGTTTAGTCACCGCGTTTCTAGCCAAAGGCTAGACTCAATAGCACCCGGCGGCATTTGGATCCAGTCGAAACCAAGTTCTCGGAGACATTCTGGGGCGTAATTACGAATAAAATAACTTGAAAATATGGGAGTAAATTTTTCGCCGGCCAACAAGGCAGAGATAATTATTTGTTCATTATACTCCCGCCATTCCCAGTTTTTCGGATACGGGTCAGGTAAAAATATATCGTGAAAATGAACAAAAACACCCGCTGGAAGCGCTGGTAAAATCCTACTCACAATTAAATCAACATCACTACCCGGTACACCAATATGACTCGAATCAATAAAAAGTATGTCCCCTTTCTGAAGTGCTGGTAAGCACTTCAGATCGGCTTTTTGCAGTGGAACCCTCATAAAATTTATATCTAACCCGCGAAGTGCAGCACGCGGCTGTGGGTCTATACAAATTACATTGCTACTAATCTTTTCATCGTTAATAGCCCGAATAAGGAACCGGGTTGAATGTCCAGATCCAATTTCAATAATAGAGGCTGGTCTAACCTTCCGAACAAGACCATAAGCTATAACAGCATCTAAACCAGGGAACCAATCCTGACCCCATCGTGGGTCATCAAATTTAACATTTTTGAATGTTATTTTTTTCAAGTCACCAATATATGGCTGAACATCCTTAAGTGTCTCAATAAATACGCTATTTGAAAGTCCAGAAAACCATTTCAGCAACCAGGGATTAGTGCTATTTTTGACCCTCACCTGGCCAGCATATCTGTAAGGAATGAAGTACCCCAGCTTCCGAATACTCAATACTGTTAACAGACCATAGAATATTTTTCGTAATTTCATGCGAGAATCTGGACTATTTCGTTACAATAACGTCAAAGAGACAACACCATACCTTCTCTTGCCACGACGGTCCCTGGACGCTCTCTTGCCACTGAAGTAGCGATTTCGTCCATAGTGTTGTCATTATGGCTAGGGTCATGATGAAATATCACTAATTTATGCACAGAAGCCGCATCACAGAGCTTTATCCCTTCGCGCCACGTGGAGTGTCCCCACCCAATATGATTTGGATACTCTTCATCAGTGTAAGTAGCATCATATATTACAATATCTGCGCCCTGGATCAAATTCACTATATTTCTGTCGATGCCCTCAGGCCTATGTTCTGTATCAGAAATATAGCATATTGATTTCCCATCAAAATTCACACGGTAACCCAGAGCTCCTTGTGGATGGTTCAAATTTGTCGTTGATATTTCTATATCGTTAGAAATTGTGAATGCTTGACCCGACTTCAACATCTTAAATTCCAATTGTGCATTAAAGATTTCCAAAGGAACGGGAAATAGGGGTGCAATCATAAGATTACTGAAAACATCTTTCATTGATTCCGCATTTTCCAGCTTTCCAGACCAAATTCGAAACGAATTTTTTGGATTGAAAGCGGGGCCAAAAAAGGGTAGTCCCCCTATATGGTCCAAGTGGGCGTGACTGAAGAATATATCAGCCTCATTAATACCTTCACTGTTTATTAAATTTCCCAGAGGCCTGAGCCCTGTTCCAGCATCGAATATTAAAATTCGGTCGTTACAGCGGACCTCGACGCAAGGCGTATTTCCGCCATATTTTACAAATTCAGGGCCGGGACAAGGAATGCTTCCTCGCACACCCCAGAATCTCACAAAGAATGAAGAGTCAGTATCCAAGCTACAATTTACCCTTCCCCATAACAAATCTGCCAATTAATCTGGCGAATTAGATTTCCCAAAGTATCCTTTATTGCACAATCAGCGATCATTAAACAACTTGTTCAAGCAATAATTTAAGAATCACTGTATCACGCCCATATTAATTTGAAGTAGAAAGTAACTTATAACCGTCTCTTGAAGTTTTTAAAAACGAACCATTGGAGCCAAGTTCTTCAATTTTCTTGCGTAATCTATATATGTGGGTCTCTAGAGTGTGTGAATCTATTCCAGCCTTGTAACCCCAAACTTCTTCTAATAATGTGTTTCGACTGACTGACTCTCCATTAGCCGCCGATAATCTTATCAAGATTGCCGTTTCTTTTTCGGTTAGCCTTATCTTTTTTCTATCATCGGGACCAAAAAGTAAACTTTCGTCTTCCAAGAATAAATACTCGCCAATCCTCGTGGGCACCATGAGTTTGTCCCTGCGTTCTGTCAGCAATCCATCAATTTCATCTGTTAACCGAGACATTTTAAACGGCTTAACAATAGTCTTATTGAGCAGAAATTGGTGAATAACACTAGATTTGACATAATAACCCTTTTTTGTGAACGCCATCAACGGAACGTTAAGCTTGTTCTTTAACATTCCATAGTCGATGAAATCCTCATTATTTAAAGACGGGATATCTAAAAATAATAGTGAACAAGCCTCTATTTGAGCAAAACTGCTAGCTGCCTTGCTTGGATCTGAAAACTGTAACAAAAATCTTTCATTCAGCTCTATCTGTTTCTTCAGGGCCTCATAAAAGTAACGATCCTCGCCAACGAGTAAAAAAGTTTTCATGAAACACCTACAACTTTGTTCAACAACACATACACCAAAAAGATTTATTTCTCTGAATACTTCTATTAATCATCACTCTCCTTGAGCACGACAATATCCTTCCAAAAAGCAACATAACATCGGATTAACCGTCCCTTTGATTTTGGATTTTGATAGCTCCATGCACTATCTTTACAAACATTGCTCAAAACCCTCACATCAAAGTAGGTGGCCATGCCTTTCCAAGGGCACCGCGTCACTGTCGTTGTTGGTGTCAAAAAAGACATGAAAACGTCAGATCTAGGGAAATAAATACTATTCTCGATCTCAATCGAGTTTTCGGACCGCGCAATAATCTGATCTTTGTATTCGGCAATTATCATCGTTTTATCATCCATCCGCTATCGAAATAACCAAAGATAAGGATTAGGCAATTCTTTAAAAAATATTTTGTTGATATTTATGTGTAATAATAAATGGATAAAAATTCTTTATTTGACTTTACCAGGTGATAAATATCATTTTGATTATTTAAAACTAATCCTATATCCGTTTTATAAATAAAAACGCACAAACTGAATAAGAAGTATTGACCCGATCACCCCAATAATATTGATAGAGCGTATGGTAAACAAGTTTTCTGATCTTGAAATAACAAATTCTCCTGCAGGAAAATCGTCCCCAGCTCAAACATCTATCGAGAGAGCAATTGGTGATCTTCGAAGAGGAGCACTTGTAATTCTTCGCGACGCCCCAAATCAAGCGGCAGCAGTAGTGCAGGCGGCCGAGATGACCACTTCAATGGGACTTAAAATGATTGCTCAGATAACAGGGTCTCAACCAACCCTTGCAATTACTCGGAATAGGGCGGCGGCGATCAATATTTTTAACCAGTCATCCAATGTACTTAGCATTAGTCTCCCTCAGAGTGGTGTCCCAACATTTATACATCGGTTATCGGACCCCACCTTCCTGGAGGGTCCCGATAATAATGATTTCAAAACACTTGAAATAGAAAAGCTTACTGTCATTCCAGAATCGGTGGGAGGAATTGCCGAAAAAGCTATTAAACTCACAAAATACGCTCGACTGCTTCCAAGTACCGTATTCTCAAGACTTCCTCTCACGGATATCAATCAATTGTCCAATTTTAAACAAGATAATGGATTACTTCTAGTAGAAACAGCGTCCATAGACACATTTGCCAAGATTCGAGCACAACGGCTTGTGAAAGCTACCTCGGCTAAAGTGCCGCTGGTAGATGCAAAAAATGCCAACCTAATTGCTTTCCGACCAGTTGATGGGGGGGATGAGCATATAGCTATCACAATTGGAAATGTAGATATTTCAAAACCAGTGCTTGTGAGACTACACTCCCAATGCCTGACTGGAGACCTACTTGGCAGTCTGCGTTGTGACTGCGGAGACCAACTACGTGGAGCCATTCAAGCGATCGAGGAATTTGGAGGAGGTGTTCTGGTTTATCTGGCTCAAGAAGGCAGAGATATTGGTCTTATAAACAAGTTAAGAGCCTATAATATTCAGGACCTCGGAGCGGACACTGTAGATGCCAATAAGCAGATTGGATTTGAAGCAGATGAACGCATCTACGCACCGGCGGCTGAAATACTTAAGCAACTAGGAATTAAATCCGTAAAACTGTTAACTAATAATCCCGATAAATTAACCCAATTAGCTAATGAGGGAGTAAAAGTTGTTGAACGTGTGGCTCACATTTTCCCATCAAATCCTCATAATGAAGATTATCTAAAAACAAAGGCAACAAAAACGGGCCATTTGTTTTAGTTTAACGGATCCCTTGTATTTTTATAGTTTTGGTACACCGATTGCATGTTTGCAATTAAGAGGAGTTCCTAATGCTTGATTCTATTGCCCCACACGCTGTTGAAAATATTTGGCACAGACATGAGACCGCCCCTGAAGGCGAAGCAGATCCAATGAGCTATGAAGAAGAACAGGAGTTATCCCATGTTGCCAAAACTAACCTAACCTTTTTAGATATCGTAGATGCGGTCAATCCCCTCCAACATATCCCCTTGATATCCTCCATTTATAGAAATATATCCGGGGACAGCATCTCCGACGTGCCAAAGTTTGTCGGTGGCGCTTTATATGGCGGACCGCTAGGATTAGTAGCTGCATTGGGTCGCTATATTATCGAAGCAGAGAAAAGCACAACGCGAGAACCCAAAAAGGCGCACGCTCTTGCAGCTAACGATGAACAGATTAAACAACCGCAAATCAACACAGCCAAAGATGAAACCTTTGGAGTTTTAGGGAAAAAGAAAACTAATCATTCAACCCATTCCTTGAAGAATGCCGTCGCTCAAAAAACTTTTCCTCTAGCGTCAAAAACTGAAACATTTGTGGCTCCAAACAATATTTTCAACTCAGGGAAAGTCTTCTCAATATCCTCACAAAACGCCTACGAAGCGCAAGAAGTTCGAGGTCCCGGTCTTGATAAATTAATACAAAGCACTTCAAAAACTTACACATCTGAAAATTTCAAGAAAAATAATACAAAAAGGGCAAATCATGTGATCACTGATCACAGGGAGATAGAGAATTGGATGCTGGAAAAACTTGGCAAATATAGTAGACTACAAAATACCAAATAATATTTTTAGCGGCGTTTTTTATGGCTGTCATACTTATTGAAGAAAAAAGTATTAATTCAACAAGTCTTCAATTCCAAAATCTCCGTGTAGCCTGCTGTATTGGATTAAATGGTTTAACCCTTGATAAAATAGAAGGGGACAACTGCACCCCAATAGGAACTTGGCCATTTAGACGAGTTTTTTATCGAGCAGATAAACAAGATACACCTTTAACTAAATTACCATTAACAAAAATTACCAAACAAATGGGTTGGTGCGATGACCCAAAAGACGACGATAACTACAATAAACTAGTGGAACTACCGTATCTATATAGTCATGAGAAACTTTGGAGGAACGACGATCTTTATGACATTATCGTCGAGTTGGGCTATAATGATAAACCTCCAATAAAAGGTCGTGGTAGTGCTATATTCATGCATTTAATGGCAAAAGATGGATCACCAACAGCTGGTTGCATCTCTTTGAGGAAAAATGATTTGCTTAACTTAATCAGAATAGTAGATCTCAATGAGGTATTAGAAATAAAGCCTTCAAAATAGAAATTAGCCTAGAATTAAATACTTTCTCTTTTCCCAAAAATACTCGAGCCTATCCGTACATGGGTTGCACCAAAAGCTATTGCTGTTTCGAAATCGTCACTCATTCCCATGCTAAGGATTGGGAGGTTTAGTCTTCCAGCTATTTCACCTAAGAGACTAAAATGCAGCGCGGGCTCCTCACTTACAGGTGGGATGCACATAAGGCCCGTTATATTTAAGCCCACTGTCTTCTGGCAATACTGCACAAATTCTTCTGCTTCAGCGGGAAATACCCCAGCTTTCTGTTGTTCTTCTCCGGTGTTCACCTGAACATAACAGGTTATATCCGAGCCTTTTTTAACAGATTGTTTTTTTATTTCTTCAGCAAGCTTTAGCCTATCTAAGGTTTCAATAACATCAAAAAGCATTATCGCATCTTTAACCTTATTCGTCTGCAGGGGACCAATCAGATGTAATTTGGCGTCAGGGTATTTGATCTTGAGAGCAGGCCATTTAAAGGCAGCTTCTTGGATCCTGTTTTCGCCAAATATCCTGTGGCCTTCAACCAATGCAGCCTCTATTTTTTCAACAGGCTGAACCTTACTCACAGCAATCAGGTTAACATCATGTTTTTGACGATTTGCGCCTTCCAGCGATGCTTCTATTTTTTTATTAATTAGCGCTAAGTTGTTTGCAACGTTAAGTTGTGAACCGACTTTATTGATATTCATTTAATTTCATTCCATGACAATCTAATTAGAGTTGGGCTAAATTTTAGTAGTACAAGGCATTAATTTAAAACTTGGGCTTACCGCTTTTTGTGATATAGCCTTTCTCAAAGAGGAGTTCGTCGTGAGCGTTAATAATTTTA
>Ga0315330_10003410_pt1 | contig 10919 bp, 7 predicted proteins | sample M140m34915metaG_FD_203453 | JGI IMG/M metagenome (GOLD analysis project Ga0315330, IMG submission 203453) | Ammonia-oxidizing marine archaeal communities from Monterey Bay, California, United States - M1 40m 34915 | ecosystem: Environmental > Aquatic > Marine > Intertidal zone | place: USA... | reverse complement strand
CTCTCTACGATCCATACAAAAATCAATATCAAAATCAGGTATCGAAACTCGTTCTGGGTTCAAAAATCTTTCAAACAACAACGAATATCTTAAAGGATCTAGATCTGTAATGGTTAAAGAATATGCCACCAATGAACCAGCGCCAGAACCTCGACCTGGACCTACTGGTATACCTCGTGATTTAGCCCATTTAATAAAATCAGCTACAATTAAAAAATATCCTGGAAACCCCATTTCTTCAATAATCTTTAATTCGAAATCTAGCCTTTTCTTATACTCTTCTTCTGAAGTAACAGGTTCAATTTTTGATAATCTCTCATTCAATCCTTCTGCGGCTTGCAAACGAAGAACCTCAACTTCATTATCTGCAAATTTAGGCAAGATTGGCTCACGCACATTTACTTTGAATGAACATCTTTTTGCTATTTCAACAGTATTTTTAATGGCCTCTGGTAGATCAGCAAATAGGGCAACCATCTCCTCCTGAGTTTTGAAATAGTGTTCAGTGGTAAACCGTCGTCTCTCCTCTTTCTGATCAACATAAGTACCATCACCAATGCATATCAATGCATCATGTGCTTCAAACATTTCTCTTGAAGGAAAATACACATCGTTAGTAGCAACTAGTGGAAGCTCCAATTCATAAGCTAATTCTACTAAAGTTTTTTCTGTAAAAATTTCAATATCTAAATTATGCCCATCTGAAATGGGATGTCTCTGGATTTCAACATACACACGTTGTGGGAAGTGATTTTCTAATTGCTCCAATAATGCATGTGCTTTTGCTTTATGCCCATCTGATATTAGCTGTCCTATCGGGCCATTAGCACCACCTGTAAGGCAAATTAATCCACTATTGTGGGAGCAAATATCATCAATACTCAATCCTGTTTGGGAATCTTTATTACCAAGATAAAACAAAGAGTTTAACTTAAGAAGGTTGTTATACCCAACATCATTTTGAACTAATAAGACAAGATAGTTCTTTTCAAAACTTTGCATCACATCCGATTGGCCAGATTGCAAATTTACTTCAATCTGACAACCGATAATAGGTTGTACACCTTCTGCGGAAACTAATGTGGAAAATTCCAGAGCTGCAAACATATTATTTGTATCTGTTACTGCTACGGCTGGCATCCTAGTGTTTTTGCAAAATCTACCAATCTGTTTTACGGGTATTGCACCCTCTAACAAAGAATACTCAGAATGGAGGCGCAAATGAATGAATTTGGGTTCTTTTTTCATGATTCATATTAATCATAAATAGATACTATCTGAAAGAGAAACCGTTTATATTAAGTATTTATAAAATACATGCTCAATATATTGATAATCTCTCTTGCCAAAAACATATAAGGTGAGAGAATGATAAAAACAACTGGAGGCAAAATGGGCAAACTTACAACTCATGTGTTAAATACAAGTACAGGGACTCCAGCCTCAAATATGAAAATTGAACTGTTCAAAATCCTTGATAGTGATAAGTTACTTATTGGTTCATGGCTTACCAATAAGGATGGAAGGGTTGATAATCCAATTTTGAGTGGATCAGATTTTAAATTAGGTGATTATGAAATACTATTCCATGTTGGGCTCTATCAAGACAAACACGATGAATCAAAAATACAAAATCGATTTTTAAAAATAGTTCCAATACATTTTTGTATCAATGAAAATAAACATTATCACATCCCCTTGTTGTATTCACAATTTGGTTATTCAACCTATCGAGGAAGCTAATGGCTGAAATAAAATTTATTTTGAATGGTCAAAAAATATCATTGGAAAATCCATTATCCACTAAAACATTACTGGACTGGTTAAGAGAAGAAAAAAAATTAACTGGCACTAAAGAAGGTTGTAACGAGGGCGATTGTGGAGCCTGCACCGTACTGGTGACAAATCTGAAAGATAGAAAGCCCGACTACAAAGCTCTAAACGCATGTATTTTGTTTCTTCCTCAATTAAACAATAAAGTTATACGTACAATTGAAGGCGTTAAGGATCAAAATAAAGAGGTAAAAATTCAGCGTGAAATGATAGCAAAGCATGGAAGTCAATGTGGTTTCTGCACACCCGGATTTATCGTCTCATTAATCGCTGGGCAACTAAACAAAGATAGAAATCACGATGATGTTATCGCAGGAAATTTATGCAGATGCACTGGATACGCACCTATTATTGACGCTGCTGAAGCAGCGCAAGATGACATTAGACCAAGTTGGGTTTCTGAAGATAACAAAAAGTTGAGACAGATTAATCAGCCTGACAGTAAATCTGAAACTAAACACCATCTGCCTAAAACTATAAAGGAATTAGAAAAATGGTGTGTGAGCAATCCTACGGGAACACTGGTTGGTGGCGCAACAGATGTTGGGTTATGGGTTACAAAAAATCTACTCGATATAAAGAAAATTTGCTTTGTTGGACAGATCGACGAAATGTCAAAAATTAATACATCTAAAACCAGTTATACAGTGGGAGCAAGTGTCACAATTGAGGAACTTCGCCAGTTGTTGAAAAAGAAATATCCCGATTTTTCAGAGTTATTAAGAAGATATGGCTCAATGCAAGTTAGAAACGCTGCAACTTTGGGAGGAAATATTGCGAATGGTTCACCGATTGGTGACAGTCCACCTGCTTTAATCGCATTAGGAGCGTCGATTATTCTAAACCAGGGCGGAAAACACCGAAAAATACCAATTGAAAACTTCTTTTTAAAGTATGGTGTTCAAGATAGGCAACCGGGAGAATTCATAGAATCGATAAAAATCCCAGTAACCGAGTCAAATCTAAAATGCTACAAGATTTCGAAAAGGTTTGATCAGGACATTTCTGCTATTTGTGGATGCTTTAGCGTAACTTTCACAAAGAACAAAGTGAAGACAGCTCGCATAGCTTTTGGTGGAATGGCGGAAATCCCAAAAAGAGCCGTTCTTACTGAGACATCTTTAATTGGTCGTGTTTGGTCAGATGAAACAATATCACATGCGATGGAGGAGCTTGATAAAGATTTTAATCCAATTAGCGATCTAAGGGCCTCGGCAGAGTATCGGAAATTGACCGCTAAAAACCTTTTAAAAAAATATTATTTAGAGGTTAAAGCACTGGAAACAAATACTGATGTTTTGAGGGTTGTGTGATGACTGTCAGTAAGCCTAGCCCGCATGACGCGGCCTTATTACATGTAACTGGTGCCGCTCAATACACAGACGACATTGCCACTCCCGAAAATACTCTTCATTTAGTATTTGGATTATCAGAAGTTGCGCATGGAACGCTCACTTCAATAAATTTACAAAAGGTGCTGGCCGCTGACGGAGTTGTAGAGACAATCACTGCTGCTGATATTCCTGGTAAAAATGATATCTCTCCTGCCCCTTTTCCAGAACCACTTTTAAGCGATGGGACAGTTAATTATATCGGGCAACCTATTTTCATCTGTGCTGCCAGAAGTCATTTACTGGCCCGAAAAGCTGTAAAGTTAGCAAAGATAAATATAAAAGCAAAAAAAGCTATAATTAGTATCGATCAAGCTCTTAAAGCCAAAAGCTTTCTTGAAAAACCTTTAACTTATAAAAAAGGAACTCCCAAACATAAAATAAGTGCAGCTAAACATAAGTTAGACGCATCATTTGAACTCGGAGGCCAGGAACATTTCTATTTAGAGGGTCAAGCTGCTCTTGCGATACCACATGATGATGGTGATGTCACCATACACTGCTCCACACAGCATCCTACTGAAATTCAGCATAAAGTGGCTGATGCATTACAAAAACCAATGAATGCAATTCGTGTACAAGTAAGGCGTATGGGTGGAGGTTTTGGTGGAAAGGAAAGCCAAGCTAATGCACTAGCTGTAGCTTGTGCACTGATGGCTAAAAAAACCGGTAAGCCTTGCAAGATGAGATATGATCGCGATGATGATATGATAATAACTGGAAAACGTCATGATTTCCGAATTAATTACCGGGTTGGGTTTGATGATAATGGTAAAATAAATGGGGTAATTTTCCAGCAATTTGTCCGTTGCGGATGGAGTGCAGATTTAAGCTTACCCGTAGCCGACAGAGCCATGTTGCATAGTGACAACGCATACTTTCTTTCGGATGCAGAAATAACCTCTTACAGATTATTAACCAACACTCAATCAGCCACGGCTTTTCGTGGATTTGGTGGACCACAAGGAATGGTTGGCATCGAACAAGTAATAAATCACATAGCACAATTCCTGAACAAAGACTCACTAAAAATACGTGAATTAAATTTTTATAAAGGTCCAACAAGTAACCAAGATAATTTACAAACTACACCATATCATATGCCGGTAACCGATAGTATCATTCGACCATTAGTTCAAAAATTAAAAAAATCTTCGCATTATGAAGCTCGAAGAAAAGATATAGCTCAATGGAATTCAAAAAATAATATATTAAAAAAGGGAATAGCATTAACACCGGTGAAATTTGGTATTTCCTTTACATTAACACATCTGAATCAAGCAGGCGCTTTGGTTCATGTATACCAAGACGGCTCAATCAGAATTAATCATGGCGGAACAGAAATGGGCCAAGGCTTATTTCAAAAAGTTGCACAAGTGGCTGCGCAAGAGTTTTCACAACCAATTACAAATGTAAAAATAACCGCAACAGATACAGGCAAAGTACCAAATACATCAGCTACTGCAGCAAGTTCAGGATCAGACTTGAACGGCATGGCCGTCCAAGCGGCATGTAATAAGATTAAAAAAAGAATTAAATTATTTTTGAGCAAAATTCATCACGTAAAAACTACAGAAATTATATTTAATGATGGGCAGGTCCAAATTGGAAATAAGGTGGACAGCTTCAGCAATGTTATAAAAGTTGCATACGAGAATAGAATAAGTCTAAGTGCAACAGGGTTTTATGCGACTCCTGAAATAAAATGGGACAGGATTAAAGGAAAAGGAAATCCTTTCTACTACTTTTCTTACGGTGCAGCTGTAACGGAAGTAATAATTGACACATTAACGGGTGAGAACAGAATCCTAAGAACCGATATATTACACGATGTTGGAAACTCGCTAAATCCAGCAATAGACATTGGTCAAATACAAGGGGGCTACGTCCAAGGAGCCGGCTGGTTAACAACGGAAGAACTGGTATGGGACAAAAATGGTAATCTGAAAACCCATGCTCCATCGACTTACAAAATACCTGCTTGTTCTGATAGGCCAAAGATCTTCAATACCCATCTGTATGAATACAACGGTAATAAAAAAAGAACAATTTATAGATCTAAAGCTGTTGGAGAACCGCCCTTTATGCTAGGTATTTCGGCATTAATGGCATTAACTGATGCTGTAGCTGCAACGGGTTCAGGAAAGTCTCCTGTAGTGTTAGATGCTCCAGCTACGGCAGAAAGAATTCTGTTCGCTGTTCAAAACCAAATAGTAGCAAAATAATATGAGCTTTGACCGAAAAACTATTAATGAGCACATAAAAAAATACAAATTTATTGCTCGTATTTTAATCCTTAAAACTTATGGCTCTGTTCCGCGAAATGAAGGCACCAGCATGTTGGTTTGGAGTGGAGGACAACTAGGAACAATAGGAGGTGGCACACTAGAATATCAAGCAACACAATCAGCGATAAAAATTCTTAACAGTGATAAGGGCTCAACAATCACAAAACTTAATTTAGGCCCTGATATGGGTCAATGTTGTGGAGGCTCCGTTGAATTATTAATCGAGATTCTAGATAGCAAAAAAATCAAATGGATATTAGAAGACGAAGGTTTTTTTGCCCGCCCTATCTCCAAAAACCAAAAAACACTGAATGTTTCTGCTTTATTTAAAAACTACCGAAATAAATCACTTCCAATCAAAAGTGTGTTTAAAGATGGTTGGTTGTTTGAACCTTTAACTAAAACCAAGCAACCTCTTTGGATATATGGGGCTGGCCATGTTGGAACAGCGATTGTGCAGATATTAAGCCAGTTAGAGCAATTTTCGATCACTTGCATTGATACATCAAATGATAGATATCCGACTAATTTTCCAAATAATGTCGATAAGCTTATCACGGCTCAACCAGCACATGTTGTAAAATATGCACCACCTAAAACTCACCACTTAATATTGACTTATTCTCATGCATTAGATTTAGAAATTTGCAATCAATTATTGAAGCAAAATTTTTTGTCAGCTGGACTAATAGGATCAAAAACAAAATGGGCACGGTTTAAAAAAAGATTGAATGAATTAGGCTATACATTCGAACAAATAAATAGGATTATATGTCCAATTGGGAATCCTTCGTTGGGAAAGTCTCCACAAGAAATAGCTATAGGGGTGGCTAGCATGTTACTTACCAATGATAAATTAATTAAATTTGCTAAAGAAGCGTAGTCTTGGAAGCGTTGCTTGAAATCAAGTCAGTAACCAAGACTTATCCTGGAGTAGTAGCGAACAAGTGTGTGGATATCGCCATTAAAAAAGGTGAAATTCATGCTATACTGGGCGAGAACGGAGCAGGGAAATCAACCCTCGTAAAGATTATCTACGGCCTTATTCAACCAGATAGTGGCTCAATGTTTTTTAATGGAGAGTTATATATTCCAGATGAACCAAGGTTCGCCAGAAATACTGGCGTTGCTATGGTTTTTCAACATTTTTCATTATTTGAAGCGTTAACGGTTGCTGAAAATGTATCTTTAGGAATGGAACATCCTCCTTCAGCAACAGAGCTATCAAAAAATATTCTAAAGGTATCTAACGAATACGGCCTACCACTAGATCCAAACAGATTAGTTGGGACGTTATCTGCTGGTGAGCGCCAAAGAGTTGAAATAGTACGTTGTCTATTACAGAATCCAAGTTTGCTAATCATGGATGAGCCCACCTCAGTATTAACTCCTCAAGAGGTTGAAATATTATTTGAAACTTTACGTAAGCTTGCGTCACAAGGTACTTCGATTTTATATATATCTCATAAGCTTGAGGAGATCCGTGAATTATGTAATGAAGCCACTATTTTAAGGCAAGGTGAAGTTGTGGCTAGCTGTAAACCTTCCCAAAAATCCGCTCGAGAATTAGCAGAAATGATGGTTGGATCATCATTGAAAATACCTGCTAGAGCTAAAACCAGCCTCGGAGAGCCTATCTTAGAGGTTTTTGATTTAAATTTAAAGGCAACTCACCAATTTGGTGTGTCCTTAAGAAATATTTTTCTGACCCTTCATAAAAATGAAATTTTAGGAATTGGTGGTGTAGCGGGCAACGGTCAAGACGAATTATTATCAGTGCTATCAGGTGAAAATATTACTCCAGCAAATACTATTAAATTAAATAATTTAGATATTGGAAATAAATCACCAAATAAGCGCCGAGCAATGGGCTTGCTCGCGGCGCCTGAGGAAAGGTTAGGTCATGCTGCAGCTCCTGATATGAGCTTAATTGAAAATACTTTTCTGACAGCAAGAGTTAGAAAAAATCTTTCTAAAAATGGATTCATAAGCTGGCGAAATACAGAAATTTTTGCGGAGAAAATAATCGAAGAATTTGATGTTAGAACGCCAGGAGCAAACAACGTTGCACGATCTTTATCAGGAGGTAATTTGCAAAAGTTTGTAATTGGTCGAGAAATTTTACAAATGCCAGATGTTTTAATTGTCAATCAACCAACCTGGGGTGTTGATGCAGCAGCAGCAGCAGCTATTCGTCAATCCATTATGGACTTGGCAACAAATGGAGCAGGGATTATCGTTATTAGTCAAGATCTGGACGAGCTGTTGGAGATTTCCGACAATTTTGCAGCACTGAATTCTGGAAAGATGTCATTACCCAAGCCTACTAAAGATCTGTCAATGGATGAAATTGGCTTGATGATGGCGGGAAATACTAACGATGCACACTCAGTTTTTGATCATCACAATATGGTAAATAACAATGCTCACTCTTGAGAAAAGATCAGAACCATCTCAACTTTGGACCGCGTTAACACCAGTATTAGCCGTGCTCCTAACTATGATTGCTGGGGGTTTTTTGTTTATAATTTTGGGCAAAGATCCATTTTTAGCCTTAAGGATTATGTTCTGGGATCCACTGTTTGATGAAATGTTTGGTGCTTATTTTAGACCACAGTTACTGGTAAAGGCTGGTCCTCTGATATTAATAGCACTCGGACTTTCACTAGGGTTTAAAGCCGGTATTTGGAATATTGGTGCTGAGGGTCAATATATAATTGGAGCGGTCTGTGGTGCCGCTGTTGCATTAGCATTTTATCCAACAGAAAGTTTATTTATTTTTCCACTTATGATCCTTGCTGGTGGGCTTGGAGGTTGGATGTGGGCTATGATTCCAGCACTGCTGCGTACAAAATTTAATACAAACGAAATACTTGTTTCACTAATGCTTGTCTATGTAGCCGAGCAAATCCTTAATACATTGGCGATTGGACTATTAAGAAATCCTGACGGCAACGGTTTTCCTGGCTCACGCAATTTACAAGACTATTACTCAGCCTCAAATATGGAAATCTGGGCAGGAACTGGCGCACACTGGGGTGTTGTATTGGCGTTAGGATTTGCCGTAGGATTTTATATTTTAATGAATCAGCACTTGCTTGGCTTTCAAACAAAGCTAACCGGCCAATCGCCTAGAGCAGCTAAATTTTCCGGAATAAATCCAAACCTTTTGATCGTAGTCTGCTTAGGTTTATCTGGTATGTTAGCCGGATTGGCTGGAATTTTTGAGGTTTCAGGCCCTTCTGGTCAAATAACTATTGGCTTTAATGTGGGATATGGCTTCACGGCCATAATAGTTGCATTTTTAGGTCGCCTCCACCCAATAGGAATTGTTCTTGCAGGTTTATTGATGGCATTAACGTACATTGGTGGTGAGTTGGCTCAAATGCAATTAGCTCTACCTGCGGCAGCAATTCAAGCATTTCAGGGGATGCTCCTATTTTTCTTATTGGCTTTGGATGTTTTCTCTAACTACAAATTAAGTTTTAAGTTTGGAAAGGTTAGTTAGATGGATACTTCCACGATAAGCCCTGCTCTACTAATCGCTAGTCTTATAATAGCTTCAACACCAATCATGTTAGCTGCTATTGGAGAATTGGTTGTAGAACGCGCTGGAGTATTAAACTTAGGTGTTGAAGGGATGATGATCACTGGAGCAATCTGTGGTTTTGCTGTGTCAGTAGAGACTGGAAGTCCAACTCTCGGCGTCTTAGCTTCAATTTTAGGAGGTGCTGCGCTTTCATTAATTTTTGCTATTTTAACACAATTTTTTCTTGCAAACCAAGTGGCGTCCGGACTCGCTTTAACCTTATTTGGACTTGGGTTTTCTGCACTCATTGGAAAGGGTTATACCGGAATCAAACCACCTGATTTAGGCAGCCCCAATCTTGGTTTCCTTACAGAAATACCGTTTTTTGGAACTACGCTATTTGAACATGATTACTTAGTTTATGTGGCTTTTGGAATCATTTTAGCCGTCAGTTTGTTTTTAAAGTATACTCGCCAAGGACTCATTTTAAGAGCGGTAGGTGAAGATCACTCGAGTGCCCATGCACTTGGTTACAAGGTTGTCAGGGTCCGTATTTTGGCGATCCTGTTTGGTGGTGGATGCGCTGGATTAGGGGGTGCATACATTTCATTAATCCGCGTTCCTCAGTGGGCCGAAGGAATGACACATGGTGCTGGATGGATTGCATTGGCTATCGTCGTATTTGCTTCATGGAAACCATTAAGAATATTATTTGGTGCCTGGTTATTTGGTGGGTTAACCGTTCTTCAATTAAATTTGCAAGCCGCAGGTGTAACAAAGATAAATTTTGGTATTTTTGAGATACCACTGCAAGTTCAGTATTTGACTATGGCACCATATCTGATAACCATATTAGTGTTGGTGTTAATATCAGCTCGTGCATTATCTAATACACCTGGATCCTTGGGAAAATCGTTCCATGTATCCGACTAAATTACTAATCGGATCAAATGTGATCCTAAACAAGGGGAGAAAAATGAGAATACTGAAAAAATTAGCTATGGGAATTGCCCTCTATACCGGGTTGGCAATTGCAATTACAGGTAGCGCTGTAACAGCAGAACCAACAAAAGTTGGGTTCATTTATATTGGACCACCGGGTGATCATGGTTGGACGTACCGTCATGATATTGGCAGAAAAGATGTCGAAGCTCACTTTGGGGATGCGGTAGAAACAACGTTCCAAGAAAATGTACCTGAAGGGCCTGATGCAGTTCGTGCGATAACACAAATGGCGCTATCAGGACACGATATAATTTTCACAACATCGTACGGATACATGGATCAAACTCTCGCAGTTGCCAAAAAGTTTCCAAAAGTAGCATTTGAACACGCCACTGGTTGGAAAACCGCAGAAAATGTTAGTAATTATGGATTGAAATTATATCAGTCAAGGCACGTGCAAGGTGTCATAGCAGGCTTGATGACAAAAACAAATAAGATATGTTACGTAGCAAGCTTCCCAATCCCAGAAGTAATTCGAGAAATAAACACTTATTACTTGGGAGCAAAAACTCAAAATCCTGACGTTGAGCTTCAAATTGTTTGGGTCTACACTTGGTATGATCCAGGAAAAGAGGCAGATGCGGCACAGGCAATGATTGATAATGGCTGTGATGTTATAACTCAACACACCGACTCTCCTGCACCCTTAGTAACTGCAGAGAAAGCTGGAATAGTTGGATTTGGCCAAGCAAGTGATCAAATGAAATTTGCACCAAAAGCTCAGCTTACTGCCACTATCGATAACTGGTCTCCTTATTACATTGCTAAAGTTCAAGAAGTAATGGACGGCACCTGGAAGGGTGGTGGAACTTATTTTGGTGATATAAGTGAAGGAGTTGTTGGAATGGCTGCTTTTGCTAACATGCCACAAGA
>Ga0315330_10003409_pt1 | contig 10920 bp, 16 predicted proteins | sample M140m34915metaG_FD_203453 | JGI IMG/M metagenome (GOLD analysis project Ga0315330, IMG submission 203453) | Ammonia-oxidizing marine archaeal communities from Monterey Bay, California, United States - M1 40m 34915 | ecosystem: Environmental > Aquatic > Marine > Intertidal zone | place: USA... | reverse complement strand
AGGCCGACTTTGCACAACTCGAATTTAGGACAGCAGCGTTCTTGGCACAGGATGAAACAGCGATGCAAGAAATTTCAACTGGCTTCGATGTACATGCTTACACAGCAAAAGTTATTACTGATGCAGGACAGCCAACGTCACGCCAAGCAGCTAAAGAACACACGTTTGCACCACTCTTTGGAGCAAGCGGTTACGGACGCACGAAAGCTGAAGCAACCTACTACACCCACTTCAACGATAAGTACAAGGGCATAGCCAAGTGGCACAAGAACCTAGCCGATGAAGCACTACGCTTCTTGAAGATAACAAACGTATCAGGCAGACAGTATGCTTTCCCTGATGTGACAAGACGACACAGTGGTGTACCAACGCACTTCACCATGATAAAGAACTACCCAGTGCAAGGCTTTGCTACTGGTGATGTAGTGCCAGTGGTACTTAACGAGATGCATGAACGTTTGCGACACATGAAGTCGTGTTTAGTTAATACTGTACACGATTCTATGGTGGTTGATGTCCATCCTGATGAGAAAGATTTAGTATTGTCAATGGTGTGGACACTCAACCAGGATTTGAACAACATAATAGAGGAGACATATGGAATAGATATGAATGTACCTATGCTTTTAGAAGCAAAGATAGGTAAGAATTGGCTTGACACAGTTGATGTATAGTGTATAACTAAGGCTCTTTAACTCTATAAAAAAGGATATAGAATGAGTAATGAACTAGCAATAGCAAACGAACGTGGTCAGTCGATGGCAGAACTAATGGGCGTGTCTATAAAGACAAGTAACGCAGACTTTCTCCCATCAATATCACGTTTAGGAATGTTGCATCAACCTATCATGGGTGAAGTAGAACTCAATGGTAAGATGATAAAGACAGAGGTAGTACCAGTAGGTGCATTCACTCTCAAGACAGGGGATGATATAGTCTACAGTAATGGTGCTACTATTCGTGTCTTCGCCCAACGCAATCAATGGCAACGTTGGAACAGTGACACCGAAGAGATGGAGAAGTCTGTTATGTCTAACTCCCTCAACGGTGACTTGAAGGATAGCATTGGTGGGTTCAACTTAGGTAGACCTACTGGTTACATCGAAGACTTCAATGCACTGGATGATGCAACCAAGCAAGTGATACGCTCCGTTAAGCGTGTCGTTGTATACTATGGTACTGTTTCACTGGACAGCCCTATGAATGAAAAGGGTGAACCAGTGGAGGCACCATCAAATGTACCCTTTGTCATGGATGTAAAGAACCGTGACAGCTTGAAGAGTATCAATGGTGTGATGAATAACTTCAAGAAGAAGAACATGTTACCCATCATGTCTACTATAAACTTGGAAGGTGTGGAAGATAGCATACCTACTGGTGCTAAGTTTGGTAAGATCAAAGCCACTACAGGCGACGCTGTTGAACTTGCCAGTGAAGACAACGATACCCTCAAGGACTTCCTAGAACTCATTGAGTATAGTAACGGTAAGATACTAGACTTACACCATGATCGTGTAAAGATTGGCACGGATGGTGACGCAGATCTTGTCGAAGGTATAATCAATAACGACTTCGTGGAGGTAGCTGAGTAATGAACCACCCTGCTGAACTACAGGTCTTCAGCTATCTGCAAAAGGCCATGAAGGGTGAAGCTACAATGACAGAGGAGGTAGCCGCACAGGTTGCCTCCGATGTTAAAGCTGCCTTGGACAAACAATTTAATTCGCCACCACGTGATGAGTTCAGACTACGTATGTCTAATATAGGTAAGCCCAAGTGTCAGCTATGGTTTGAGAAAAACGATCCTGAAGATAAGATACCTTTACCTCCACACTTCCTGATAAACATGATACTAGGTGATCTAGTTGAGGCTGTATTTAAAGGGTTGCTACGTGCAGCAGGTGCTGAGTTCAAAGACAATGATAATGTCACACTCAAGCTACCTGATGGACAGGAGATACAGGGTGAGTACGACATGGAAATGGATGGCAAGATAGATGATGTAAAGTCTGCATCACCTTGGTCATACGCTAACAAGTTTGACTCATTCGAATCTTTACAGAAGGGTGATGGCTTCGGTTACATACCACAATTAGTGGGCTATTCTAAGGCTGCAGGAAAAGATGTAGGTGGCTGGTGGGTGGTCAACAAAGGCAACGGTGAGTTCAAGTATGTCAGTGCCTCTGAGGTTGACTCTGAGCAGGTGATTCAGGACATCCAAGAAACGGTAAATTACATAGAGAAAGATGAGCCGTTTGAGAGATGCTTTCAAGCTGTGCCTGAGACATTCTACAAGAAGCCATCTGGTAACTTAGTATTGAATAGTTCTTGTAAGTTTTGTAGCTTCAAGCACAAGTGTTGGGATACTTTAAAGACACTACCTTCAAGGGTATCTAAGTCTAAGAACCCACCACAAGTTGACTACGTTTTTATAGGTGATGGCCTTGCAACGTAGGCATAACAAAAAGTTATATCGTAGCGGCTTAGAACAAGAAGCTGCTGCGTTTCTAAAGACAAGACAGAAGAAGGTAGAGTATGAGAAGATAAAGATAGAGTGGGAAGACTTACGTTATCGTACATACACACCTGACTTTGAATTAGACAACGGAATAATAATAGAAACAAAAGGCATATTCAGTGCAGCAGACAGACGCAAACACATAGAGATACAGAGACAGCACCCAAAGCTAGACATCAGGTTTGTATTCAGTAACGCTAAACAAAGATTGTATAAAGGAGCCAAGTCTAGGTATTTTGATTGGTGTGAACAGAAGAACTTCAAGTGGGCGCATCGTGTTATACCTGAAGGGTGGCTACTAGAAAAAGGCAAGCGGATGAAAAGTCAGCGTGTCATAGTTAAAAGGAGAGCCTGATGGCTTACGAAGTAAAAGATGGTGACGTGGCTATAGTCATTAGCCCTGAACTAGATGATGAAGGTGCATGGACAGGTATACTAAGGACAGGATTAGTATTCGGTGAGTCTCAGCATCCTATGGCTATGCGTAGTGCTATGGACTATGGACTTACGATGGCAGCAGCTTCTGAAGTACTAGAAGATTACCCTGAACTAGCGGATTACTTTGATGAAGCGAGACACAGAATATTAAAAGAGATGTTTCCTAAACAATATGCTGAATCAGAACTTGCATTAGAAAAAGAAATGGATTATACCACAGATGGTAACGTAATCAAGTTAACTAAATGGACAAAGACACTGGGTGAAGCATGAGCAAACACGAAGAAGAAGAGTTTACCATAGAAGATATCTTCAAGGACTTTCCAGATGACGATGATGAGATGTTCAAGGAAGACATGGTAAACAAACCACCACACTACAACATAGGTGGTATAGAATGTATTGATGCTATCATGGCTGCTACAAACCATAACAAAGAAGGATACCTACAAGGTAACGTAATGAAGTACGTGTGGAGGTATGACTACAAGGGCGGCTTAGAAGATTTACAAAAGGCAGAATGGTATCTAAAAAAACTTATTGAGGTATACAAAGAGAAGCACAAATGATACGTAAGTTTAGTGTCACGTATGTTATGGAGGTAGATGAGGATAACAACTTCTTATCTGCTCACGAAGAAGGACATACTGAAGATGTGCATGACTTAGTGAGTAATGTTATGCATGATATAGATGATGTGAAGATACACAACCTAAGTGTGAAGGAGAGACAATGATAACACAAGAAGACATAGACCACTTTGCAGATATGCAATCACCCATCATGGACATGGGATACTATCAACAAGAGGCAGTGAAGACTGCTATCTATACTGACCCTATCATCTACCCTGCGTTAGGCTTAGGTAACGAAGCAGGTGAGGTACAAGGCAAGGTCAAGAAGATGTTGCGTGATGGTACGTTCAACAAAGATGCTATAGCTGCAGAGATTGGTGATGTGCTGTGGTATATTGCTGCACTTTGTCGTGACTTAGAGATAGACATGGCAGAGGTAGCGTTAAAGAACTTGTCTAAGTTGAAGAGTAGACAGGAGAGAGGAACTATACAAGGGAGTGGGGATAACAGATGACTGATATGACGGACATATATATGGCTGCAACTATATTATTTTGGTTAGTTGTAGTGCTTGTATATTTAGTGTGGTATAAAAAATGAGAGGTATATTATGGCCTTTTCTTTTTTGTGTGTTTGTAATATGCATTCTTCCAGTGTTACTGGTAGATAATGCAAAGTATTGTAAACAAAGTATAGTGCCTTGCTATCCTTGGACGGAGCCTCGTGAATGGAACTAGATGTAAAGAAAGCTGCACAAGAAGAGGCAGAGAAAACATTCGAAGAATTTATACTATGGACTAAAAGAATAGTACTAGTTTCATTTATATTTCTTATGGTTGTTGTCGTAGGATGTAACAACGGAGTTGAAACTGGTAAGAATGCTACTGGTTCTAAGTACAATGGTGAACAGTATAATCCAAGTAATTTGAAGGTAAGTAAATGAACAATGAAGTAAAGCCTATAGGATGGGCAAAAACTATCCTGAGTATGAGTGATGCATGGAAGAGTATAATGACTATAAAAAACTCTCCACTACGTAATCTGCCACCACAACTAGGACTGATGGTGTTTTCAATACTAGCTGTAATGTGGAGTGGTATCTTTGCAGCTATAATAAATAATCCATACGCATTTGGAATATCTGCAGGTGGACACTTGATAGTAGTCTTTGGTATTTTTATTACAGCAATAGTGTTTGATAGTGCAGAAAAATATAGTGCGCCACAAAACTACAACTCACGTGGCAAGGGAGGTGAACACGAATGAAGTTTCTAAGACAAATGGCAGATGCAGGATTTAGTCATTGGTTAATTAGAATACCTTTGATGGTTGTATTTTTTCAGCAGGGCATGGATAAGATGCCTGTTACTGTAGAGGGTGCAGAGTCTTGGGATTTACCTTACTTAGTTTGGTGGATAGTAGCTTATGGTGAAGTGGGTGCTGCGCTGGGCATACTATCTGGAGGTGTTTTAAATTTAGATATGATGAAGTCTTGGATGAAGATTTTAGGAGACATGCTAACACGTTTTTCTGGTATAACTATCTGTTGTATTATGACTGGTGTTATCTGGATAGGACAACCAGAAAGTGTTTGGGATGTTTTATTATATGACAACCTTCATGTCATGTTGTATTTTGGAGGACTATTTTTTGCGTTGAGAGGAAACAGAACATGAGTAACTTATTACCAACAGACTATCAAAGTTTTATACATCAGTCACGCTATGCAAAGTACATAGATGGCAAAGGCCGTGAGTCATGGGCTGAGACAGTAGGGCGCTACGTTGATAACGTGGTACGTCCAAAGCTAGGCAACGACTCATGGGTAAATCAAATAGAGCAAGCTATACTAAACTTGGATGTGATGCCAAGCATGAGAGCCATGATGACCAGTGGTGCTGCGTTGGACAGAGATAACACAGCAGGGTACAACTGTAGCTACCTACCAGTGGATGACCCTAAGTCTTTCGATGAAGCCATGTTCATACTATTGTGTGGTACTGGTGTAGGCTTCAGCGTAGAGCGTCAGTTTATTCAGCAGCTACCTGATGTGCCTGAGTTGTTTGACAGCGAGACTACCATTGTAGTTAAAGACAGCAAAGAGGGATGGGCTAAAGCATTCCGTCAACTACTAGCGTTGCTGTGGGCAGGTGAGATACCCAAGTGGGATGTGTCACGTGTACGTCCTGCAGGTGCTAGGCTCAAGACGTTTGGTGGTAGAGCCAGTGGACCTGGACCTCTTGTCGAACTTTTTAACTTCTCAGTACAAACATTCAAGAATGCACAAGGCCGTAAGCTATCCTCTATGGAATGTCACGACTTGATGTGTTTCATTGGTCAGATAGTTGTAGTGGGTGGAGTAAGACGCAGTGCTATGATCTCTCTGTCTAACCTAAGTGATGACCGTATGCGTCACGCTAAGTCAGGACAGTGGTGGGAGACTGCTGCACACAGAGCATTAGCTAACAACAGTGTATCATACACAGAGAAGCCCGACATAGAAACATTCATGCGTGAGTGGACTGCGTTGGTAGAGAGTAAGTCAGGTGAGAGAGGTATCTTTAATCGTGAAGCATCTAAGAAGCAAGCTGAGAAGTATGGTAGGCGTGATCCTAACTACGAGTTCGGAACTAATCCGTGCAGTGAAATCATACTTAGACCCTACCAGTTTTGTAATCTTACGGAAGTTGTTGTTCGTGCCACTGATACGGTTAAAGACTTGGAGCGTAAGGTCAAGATCGCCACAATACTTGGGACAATCCAAAGCTCGTACACAAAGTTTCCTTACCTGCGAAAAGTGTGGCAACGTAATACGGAAGAAGAACGTTTGCTTGGTGTGTCTCTGACAGGTATCATGGACAACCCATTGATGACTACAGTAAACAGTAAACTTGCAGGAGTACTAGATGACTTACGAAATATCGCATTGGCTACTAATCATGAATACGCTGACCTGCTTGATATACCTCAGTCTGCTGCTATTACCTGCGTCAAGCCTTCGGGTACTGTCTCACAACTCGTTGACAGTGCCAGTGGTATACATGCTCGTCACTCTCCATATTACATCCGTACTGTACGAGGTGATAATAAAGATCCCCTCACACAGTTTATGATAGATCAGAAGGTTCCTAACGAGCCTTGTGTATTCAAGAGCGATACTACAACTGTGTTCAGCTTCCCTGTCAAATCACCAGAGAATGCTATGACACGTAACGACATGACTGCTATTGAGCAGCTAGAGACTTGGCTCATGTACCAACGCTATTGGTGTGAACATAAACCTAGTGTAACAATATCAGTGCAGAATGATGAATGGCTTGAGGTAGGAGCCTTTGTCTATAAACACTTTGACGAAATGTCAGGTGTGTCTTTTCTACCACACTCAGACCATACCTATCAGCAAGCTCCATATCAAGATTGTGGTAAGCATGACTATGAATATTTATTATCATGTATGCCAGAAAAGATTGACTGGAACAAACTTTCAGAGTATGAACAAGAAGACAACACGAAGTCAAGTCAAACATTTGCTTGCTCTGGTGACGTGTGTGAAGTAGTCGATATAACATAGGAGTTAAATATGGACGTAATAGTAACAGCAGTAATAGTTTTCTTTGGTACATTTAGTATAGCAGAGAAGTATCTTGAACCTTGGGTCAATGATAAAGTAGAACAGTATTACGAAGCAAAGGAATAGAATATGGCTTGGGTCTTAATAGCACTCTTTATATTTGATGGATCGCCAATGGTTATGAGCGACAACATCTTATACGAAAGTAGAGAGCAATGTAACGAAGCAGCAGATATACGTAGCAAATATTTAGATGCTACTAGACCACCATCTATGTCTGAAGCAGACTACTGGGTATGGTGTACTCAAATACCACAGGAGGTATGATGCAACTAGACCTGTTTGTTCTTGAGGAACAGTATAACATACTCGAAGGGGATGAGTTACAAACATGTAAAGTCTGTCAAAAAGAAAAACCCTTACACCTATTTCCAAAAACCATAACTAATAAGTCAGGTTATGACACTAGGTGTAAGGGCTGTATAAGAAAACAGAGTAAGCTAAGAGATGAACTAAGAAAAATACATGGACATAAGAAGACAGACTTCTGTGATTGCTGTGGTCAAAGGTCACACAAAAGCCTAGTCATAGATCATTGCCATGTAACATTAAAGTTCAGAGGCTGGCTATGTGAACAGTGTAATCATGGTATTGGCAAACTTGGTGATGACTTAGAGGGTGTAAAGAAAGCAGTAGAATATTTAGAAAGATCTAATCAGAGTTTACCTACCTCATCCTCTGCATCTTTAATGAACTGTGCATACCGCATAAACAATTCAAGTTCTCTAAAGCTTAAATCTTCTAGCTGTCCAGTAATACCGTAGTCCTGTCTCAGCATTTTCATAGCTTCTCTTCTAGTCTCTTTACTGAATCTCCTAGTAAGGGATGTCGCTTTGTTCAATACGCTACCTTCGTATCCAGCAGAACCTCTATCCATACTTTCACGAACTCTGGCTTTAACCTCAGATAATCTTTTCTTTAGCATACCACGTTTTTGTTTTATGGTTGCATCTTGAAATCTAGGGTTATCTAATAGATCCTGAGTATAAAGTTCTAACATGGGAGCTAACATACCATTGAAGATCTTATCATAGGCAGGTATGTTAGTTCTCTCACTAGCTTTCCAAGGAGCCATGTCAGCCATAGAGTATACTGTTTCTGTAGCTGTCTTGCTAGGCTTTATTGTTAGACCAAACATACGTGCAAAAGGATTCACATCGTATACCTCTCCTTGTCTGGTGGCTACAGATAACTCTTCACCTGTTATAGTGTCAGTCTTATCAATGAATGTCTCTATTATATTGTCTACATATTTAGTAGCAGTCTGTGAGAATGTATTGATACCTTCAGCTTGACGTACATCTTTTGCTGTGTCAGTACCTGTGGCAAAACCTACAGCTTTGTTCAGTACATCTAGTGGTCTGGTAAAACCTGCTACAAAGTTTCCTGTGACTTTATATAAACCATCTATGGATGCTGCTCTCTTGTCTATGTCTACATTAGTTAGCACATCTAACATATTGTTTATGTCGTTAGCAAACTGTGTATCACGTGCAAGTTGACCAACAGCTAACTGTGTGCCTATCTCTCTTTGTAAATCTTCTGATACTTGCTCACCATTTCTCATAGTGTTTAGTACCCTACCTGCAGCAAGCCATAGAGAGAATGGATATGTGTTCTTGGCATCTACAATAGTACCACCACCTACGTCTACTTCATATACATCTAAACCTTTTTCTCTTCTTTCATTGTCAAATTCCATAGACAAGCCTAATGCAGTAGAGCCTACAAGCATACGTGCAAAAGCATCTCTGTCTGTTACATTTGGTTCTTGCTTTACTAAGTTTCTAGTAAACTTGTATAGATGTTGAGGTGCAGCTAGTGGTGACCACTGATAAGCTGTAGCTATAACGTTGTTAAAGAACCTACCAAATGGTAGTAGTGTACCAAAACCTGGAGTGTTCGAAAAAGTTTCAGCCATCTTAGCAGCAGTTCGTAGTAGCTCTGGTTGTTCTGTAGTTGTATAGTCTTTAGAGAACACAGACTTGAGTGTACTGTCCAGCGCACCTTGAATAACTTCTAGGTCAGGTTCTTCTCCTCTTTCTATAGCCTCCCTTAAAGTCATCTTTTTATTTAGGCGCATGTACTTATCCATCTCAGTCATAAACATCTGAGACTTAGTGAAGCTATCCTGTATACGCACACCAGATATATTACTTGCTGCATTAGCTCCAGCTTCTATGTTTCTAAATAGTTTACTATCAGGGTTGATACCAAATCTATCTGCTTGAACTTCTACACCACCAGACATGGTTGCAAATAACTTGTTACGCACTGCTTCATTATTAGCTTCAGACAAGAACCTCATGTATGCATCGTGTGTAGTGTACGGATCTAATAGGTTTCTAAACTTCTGTGATTGTATCTGTGTGTATGCACGTGCTTGTCGCATTGTTTCTCTAGCAGCAGCAGTATCATATGTTGACTGACTCAAAGCTTTGAAACTTAGCATACCGAAGTTGAACAAGTCAGCCATAGTTTGACCCACGTAGTACTGAGCAAAGCCAGCCACGTTAATCATGGTAGTAGCAGGAGAGGAAACAAGTAAACGTTTCCACACAGACTGTCCATACTTCAGAGGCTGTGACTTATCCATCTGATCTACTTCTTTGGTAGCCTCTGCTATGTCATCCTCTAAAGTTTTCTTAGTCTTATCACCAGCAGCTACGATACCTGAGTTAACAATACGTTTTGTTTGTGATAGTACGTTAAGGATTTTACCTGCCTCACTAGAATCTTTTGCTAGTAAATCTCTCAGGTTTATACCTTTGGTATCTGCCATCTCTCCTAGTGTTAGCTCTGTGTATTTACCCATAGCTTTATTTATCTGTACTAGATCTTCTTCGGGCAAGAACCTAACTACGTTAGTTACTACATCTGCTGTTAGTTTATTAGAGTGTATCTTCAAGCCTCTGTCATTCATCAGCTTTGCTAGTCCACCTTTACCATCTGAGCCTAACATTATATTAGAGAACAAATCAGATGGCATAACAGAAGTTTCTAGTTTTAATCCTTTTTCTACCTTTGTGTTCCAATCTTCAACGTCTTTTAAAATTTGCTTGGTAGCTTTTTTACCAGCAGTCTTAGATAGTATTGGTGAGTTACTTTCTATAACAGTCTTAGCTATATCACCTAGTGTATCTGTAGACTCCTCAAGTCCTGACACACCACGAAACTTCCCAAAGCCTAACTGTGCTGCACCTGCTACACCGCCCAACAAAGAAGAGAAAGCTGTTTGTGTTTTGCTGTACTGTTCTTGAGCGCCAGCTTCCATCAATGTCGTCTGTGCTAAACTATCCTGCAGCATAGCAAAACCTGCGTCTGCTCCTATTGTTGCCTTTAGAGCTGTGCCGCTTGCCTTATCAAAGCGTTCTTGCTGTTTTGCTTTCATAGCATCTAGTGCTACTTTTTTGCGCCCCTCTTTGGTAACCTCTTGTGTTACTTTGTCTGCTGCTTTCTTTGATTGGTTCTTAGACAGCCCTGCTTTTGCTGCTCTTCTAGCTGCTTGCATTCCAGCTTTCTCTGCTGCTTTTCTAATCTGTGTAGCGTTGGCTCCGTCTTTTGCAGCTTGTAGTCCTGCTCTCTTGACTGCATCAAGCACAATCTTTTTACCTGCTATTGTGTAGCTACCTGCAAGAACTCTACCAATACCACCAGTAATAAGACCTACATAGTTTGTCGGATCTTTAGCTGCAGCAAATATGTAATCCTTTACACCATCAACAGCACCCATAGCTCCATCATTCTGGAACACATTA
>Ga0315330_10003407_pt1 | contig 10921 bp, 8 predicted proteins | sample M140m34915metaG_FD_203453 | JGI IMG/M metagenome (GOLD analysis project Ga0315330, IMG submission 203453) | Ammonia-oxidizing marine archaeal communities from Monterey Bay, California, United States - M1 40m 34915 | ecosystem: Environmental > Aquatic > Marine > Intertidal zone | place: USA... | reverse complement strand
TCCCGACCACCAACGCGAAAATAGAATACCGCGTTATATTTGCGATCTTCGGTGGGATGATCGGCGGTAACTACACCAATATAGGTGCCCTTTTCCAGAAACTCATAGCTGGTGCGATAGAACCCGCCCTCTTCCATGCGAGCCGCCTCATAGAACACGGTGGCGGCCTCCAAATCATCGATAGCCTCGATGTCCTCCCAGGAGGCGAAGCGTCCTACGTCATTAACATCTCGCACAATCCGGAAATCGAGCACCATCTCAGTAAGCAGATCGTGCAGGTATTCCATAACAAAAACAGAACGAGTCACATTGGGGATGTCTTCACAGTATTCTGTGCTATCGCTGGTTTCTGGCTGAAACACGGTGAAATGTGCCTGCATGAAATCGATGCTAATGACACAGAGGTCATCCTCAAACGCTACGCCACCATGGCCGGCCGCCTGGGTCGAAAATAACAGCCCCAACAGCAGAATAAGTGAACAGTGCCAGCGATGACTCGATGAATTGGAAGCGAACAAATTAGGCACTCATGGTTCGTACAGGATTGAGCTAGTCTCTTACGCCAATAGTGAAAGTGCAGATCTACTGCTGCTTTCCAGGTTGGCTCGAGGGTGGCTTACTAGACCGAGATTTCTACCAGGGAATCAGGCTGCCGTCGTAATTAAAAAAATCGCCGGCATTATCTGGGCTCAGCCCATCGATAACAGCCAGCATGCCACCCACACTGGTTTGAACATCGATTAGGCCATTTGGCCCGCCCATATCGGTTCTCACCCACCCAGGGTGCACAACCGCCACACTGAAACCCTCACTGGCAAGATCCACAGACAGACTCTTTACCACTGAATTGAGAGCAGTCTTGGAGCTACGATAAATATAGCTGCCGCCGCCTTTGTTGTCGTCGATAGAACCCATCTTGGAAGTAACATAGACGAGCTTTTTATCAGTACCCTGCCGCAGGCTGCCAATGATCAATTGCGTTAACAGCATTGGGGCAATGGCATTCACTCTAATTACCTGTTCCCACTCGCTGCTGCCCACATTGCCGAAGTTAGCATCTCTGGGGCCATAGACACCGGCATTATTAATGAAGACATCGATCGGCGTGTCTTTAAGTTCGGTGGCTAAAGCGGCCATGGATTGCTCATCACTCACATCCAGATTCTTCAGGTTCAGGTTTTCATTGTTTGCCGCCAGTGCCTGCAGCTCGGTTGCACTACTGCTATCGCGGCAAGTGGCAATCACTGTGTCGCTGCGCCCAAGAAAATGCTTCACAAATTCCAGACCTAAACCTCGGTTGGTGCCGGTAATAAGGACAGTGGCCATTACTTCCTCCGAATACTGAATCAGCGTATGCAGCCGTTGATTGACTGCAGGGAGGCGCTAATCTACACAGCCTTTGGCACGGGGTCAAAGGCAGAATCTAGCGTTTAAAATGAGTGGTGGTGAACCTAAATTTAGCAACTTCGCTGGTCGTCTGCCTTTTCCTAGCCCCGATAGCTTGCCAAATTAGCTGTCTATTTTCCTACCAGTCCTGCGTCTAAATAACTTTCGGGGCGGCGTTTGCTATACTGTAGCCAACCTGAGAATGCTAAAGTCCGCAGCAGCAGCGCCGACGACAAGACGGCTCAACGTAGATTGAGCCAAGAGGCATAAGTGAAAAACCCCTATAGAGCCGCTAAATGCTGCACCCCACAAAGTCCATCGTCTACCTGATCGGTCTGGCTCTGACCAGCCTGTCCCAGACCACCCTTGCCCAGCAGGATCCGCAACAGATCCTGGTCACCGGGGTAGTGCCAGCAGGCTCCAGTATTGATCGCAGCAAGCTGCCTTACCCGATTCAGGTCGGCTCGGCGCAGGATCTGGATAACGTTGGCGGGGCCAGTCTGGCCGATTTTATGGGCCAGAGCTTCTCCAGTGTTTCACTCAATGACGCGCAGAACAATCCGCTACAGAGAGACATGCAGTACCGGGGCTTTACCGCGTCGCCGCTGCTGGGGCTAGCCCAGGGGCTGGCGGTCTACCAGAACGGCGTGCGCATCAATGAGCCCCTTGGCGATGCGGTCAATTGGGACCTGTTGCCTCAATCCGCTATTAACCAGATTACCCTTAGCGGCGGTTCTAACCCACTCTACGGCCTCAATAGCCTCGGCGGCTCCCTCGTCATCGATATGAAGAACGGCTTTAACTTCCAGGGCAGTAATGTTGAGATCAGCGCCGGCTCTTTCGGTCGCACTACGGCCAACATTGAAATCGGCGGCAATGATGGACAGCTTGGCTACTACATTAATATCGAACGCTTCGACGAGGACGGCTGGCGCGATCAATCTGAATCTGCTGCGCTCAATGTTTATGGCAGCTTTGGCTGGCGCTCTGAATACTCCGCTGCAAACCTTAACTTGCAGCACGGCCGCTCTGACCTGATTGGCAACGGCGCTGCGCCAGTCGAGCTACTCGCATTGAGGCGAGAGGCAATCTTCACGGGGCCGGATATCACTGAAAACGAAATGACGATGATGAGCCTAGATTTCTCCCACGAGGTATCTTCAGCCATTAGCTTCAGTGGCAATCTGTTCTGGCGTAAAAACGATACAGACTCATTCAATGGCGACGGCTCCGAGTTTGCAGTCTGTGAATTCAGCGGCGGTCCGGGTTTGATCGAAGGCCTGGAAGAAGACGATGTGAAAGAACTTGGCATAGACGATGATGACTTGTGCGAGGGTCAGTTTGCCGGCGCCGAAGCGCTGGAGAGTTTTCTCAACAACCTTGCGACACAGTTTGGTGAGGATGAAGAATTCAATATCGAGAGCTTCGAGGCTGACGAATTGTCGGGCAGCGGTGTGCTGTCCGACCAGGCGATTAACAACATCAGCAACCGGGTACAGCAATCTTTTGGTGGCGATTTTCAATGGACCCTCAAAAGCAACTTCGCGGGTTACAGCGGGCAGCTGGTGATTGGTGGTTCCTATTTTAAGGGCGAGTCAGACTTTAACTCAGTGTTGGAGCTTGCCAACCTCGATCCAATCAGCCGCATTACAACTGGGCTGGGCACCGGCACATTTGTCAATGAAGCGGCTACGCTCATTAATACCGAGACAGAAACTCTTAGCACCTACATCAGCTCGACGCTGGATTTAACGAAGGCTGTCGCGCTGACACTCTCGCTGCGCGCCAATGGCACAGATGTTTCGCTGCGAGACCAATCCGGTCTGCGACCCGAACTGAACGGAGACCACAGTTTCGACCGGATAAACCCTGCGCTAGGCGTAACCTGGCAGGCTACAGAAAACCACAACCTGTACGCCTCTTTTAGCCGCTCTACCCGTGCGCCTACACCAATTGAGCTGGCCTGTAATGAAGGTGTGTTTGATCTTGCGGTGCAGTTTGCCGTTGAACGCGGCGATGAGCCAGACGATGTAGATTTCGAATGCCGCCTGCCTAATGCCTTTCTGGCTGACCCGCCGCTGGAGGATGTGGTCTCGAGCAGCTACGAAATAGGTGCCCGAGGATTTCTTGGCGACATCGCCTACTCAGCAGGAATCTTTCACACCATCAATCGGGATGACATCCTGTTTCAAACCACTGGCCGCGCCACCGGACTGTTTGCCAACGTCGATGAGACCCAGCGCGTCGGTTTCGAGAGCAGGCTCAGCGGTCAACTGTCGAACCTGAATTGGACATTTGCCTACAGCTACGTGGATGCCACTTTCGAAGATAACTTTAGCGCGCTCAGCCCCAATCACGCCTTCGCTGATAGCGAGGGTGAAATCCTGGTACAGAGCGGCGATCGTATCCCGGGGATTCCGCAGAATCAGGTTAAACTATTAACAAACTATCGGGTGACGGAACGTTTCGGCTTGGGGCTGGATGTGGTCAACAACAGCGACCAGCACCTGCGGGGGGATGAGTCTAACCAACTTGAACCAGTTGACGGTTATACCGTGGTCAACTTTCGCGCCCGCTACCAGGTCACCGATCAGTTCCAGGTCTTCGCCATGGTGAACAACGTCTTCGAAGAAGAATTCGAGACTTTTGGATTACTGGGTGAAGAGCCTAACGAGGTGGAAGTCCCAATAATTGAGGACCTTACGGTGCCATTATTTCTTGGGCCTGCGCCACCTCGCGCTGGATTCCTGGGTGTGCGTTACTCTTTTTAGCTGTCTGCCGCCCACTACCTCAACAGCACTCTCAATCTCATTCATGGCCTCGGAGCAACTGCGCCGGGGCCATCTGCCACACTGAAGAAATACTGTATAACCATCCATGGATTCGTCAATCCATACCAAGTTGCGTTTGGCTCTACTAGAGTTAAGTTCATGGAAAACCCAATACAACAAACAAGGTTTACACGAAGCATTTCCAAGATGATTATCTTGATATTCGTGCTTGGTGTTTACATCGCCGTTCGCTAGCAAGCCTTCGCCCTTGTGTGGGCTACTTAAAGCGCGGATTGGCAAAGATGGATTAATCCCTTAATTACGGCTCTCGGCCATGGGTGATAAAGCGCATTGCTCACTGCAGGATTATTCTTTCTTGAACCCTTGAGTTATCTTTTAGCCTGCGCGTCTGGCTGAGGACGAATCTCCTGATGCGCCTAAGATTTTTCGGGGATCGACGGTGACTCGCGCCTGAATCATCTATTCTCTCTCTGCAATTCCCCTGCAAAACACTTGAAAACTGGCGGTTTGAAGAGCAACATCTGATCAATGCGCCAACTAGGGCAGCTCAATATGAAACTACTTCATTTTCCGGAAAACCCTACGGGCATTTATGTCGCCGCAGGCGTAATGCTGCTTGCTAATGTATTGACGATTTTAGATGTAGGGCTTTCGTCGGGTGGCGTTTCCTTTGGTTTAATCACTGCAGTGTTGGGTGTGGGGCTGGCTATTGGCATCTTGTATCGAAGTTTTGCCGTGTGGATCATGGCCGCCGTATTAGCGAGCATCAGTGCTGTAGTCCATGCCTTCCAATTGATCTTCCTGATGATGGCTGTCAGCTCTGCCGATGAGTACCTTTTGTTCGCAGTCACCCACGCCGTGCCTCTGGGCCTTTATGCTTTTGTAGTGTTTTATTTGAATTCCAATGAGATCAGGGACCTGTTTGGGCTGGTTACCCTTAACGAAGACTAGAAGACTAATAGCTACTCAGAAAAATCTGCAATATTGGCCTGGGTACCATCGTATTCAGAGTCACGGCAGCCCGCCCTTCTCTACATATTATAAGAAATAAGAGGTCGACAATTGCAGTCACCCCATCCAAAGTTGCTCTCAATCTTATCTGCATATGAGCCAATGAAGAAACTCCTCACGCTATTAGTTTCTGTGCTCGTCTTCGCCGGGTGCGGCAGCCCTGGCTCGGATGAACAGACTCCAGCATCAACCCTGATAGTCAATGCAATGATCATCGACGGCAGCGGCAGCCCAGCTTATAGCGCGGCTCTGCGTGTCGAGGGTGATGGGATTGCCGAGATCGGTGAACTTGAAGCACGGTCCGGCGAAACTGTCATCGATGCTACTGGCTTGGTATTAGCACCCGGCTTTATCGATACCCACAGCCACCACGATAGAGGCCTGGCAGAGAACAAAGATGCCTTACCCATGCTTACCCAGGGCATTACCACTACAATTTTCGGCCAGGATGGCGGGCACGCTTTTCCTATCGCTGAGTTTTATGACGCCTACGAGCAGGCTCCTGCTGCGGTTAATGTTGGATCTTATGCTGGCCATAACACGATCCGCGAAATCGTCATGGCGGCGCGCAATGAAGAGCCTGCAACCGACGACGAGATTGAAACCATGGCTAATCTGCTCGCGGAAGAGCTGAACAGCGGTGCGCTGGGATTCTCCAGTGGCCTTGAGTATGTGCCGGGGAAGTTCTCCGTCGGCAGCGAAATCGTGCGGCTCGCGCAGCGGGCCGCAACCCTGGGTGCGCGCTACGCCTCTCACCTGCGTTCAGAAGACCGTTTCGTGTTCGAAGCCATTGAAGAAATTATCCAGATCGGCAGAGTAACAGGCATGCCCGTGCACTATTCGCACATGAAACTGGCTGCACGGCAGGTCTGGGGTGAGGCGCCAAGGGTGCTGGAGATCCTCAACGAAGCACGCGCCGAGGGCATCAATATTACGGGGGATATCTATCCCTATGAATACTGGCAGTCGACTATCACCGTGCTGCTTCCGAATCGTGATCCAAGTGACATGGACGAGATTAACTTCGTGTTGGAAAGCATTGCACCTGCAGATGGCATTATCTTTACCAACTTCATGCCCGACCCAAGCTATGTGGGCTTGTCTATTGCCGATATCGCTGAACTGCGCGGCGGCTCAGAGGCGCAGACTCTTTCCGACGTGATCGCAGAGTCCATGGCGTGGAGTGAAGCCAACGGCGGTCAAGCCTCCGAGTCCATCATGGGGCGCTCCATGCAAGAGGATGATATCGAGCGGCTGCTGCAGTGGGAGTTCGCCAACATCTGTTCCGACGGCGGCTATAGCGGCCATCCCCGTGGCTATGGCGCATTTCCCAGAGTGCTGGCGCGATACGTCAGGGAAAGAAACACGCTGGCGTTAGAAACAGCCATCGCCATGATGAGCAGTCGCGCGGCGAACACCTTGGGACTGACAGATCGTGGCCTGCTGCAAGAGGGGCTGAAGGCCGACCTGGTACTACTTGATCCAGACACTATTCAAGACCATGCGACTGTGGAGAACTCGCAGCAAATCTCCACCGGGATTCAGTCGGTGTGGGTTAACGGCAAGTTAGTTTTGGAAAATGGCAGGGTTACTGGTGCCCGACCAGGGCTGGCACTGAAACGGCCCGCACTTTAGAATACAACGACCACTCTTGAAGAAATACGGATCGAATGAATACGCGCAACTCGCCCGGATCACGGCCGCGATCTGCGCCGTCATCTCCCTGATGTGGGTAGTTTTGAAACTTCGTTCTCCATTTAGTTAAACCTGTAGACTCATATTGAAGTAATTATTCCTATGTCTGGATCTCTATTCCAACCTTTCGCTATTGAACAGTACATGTCTGAAAACGAACATGCCGTTAAATATCATTTTGCAGAAAGTGGTGTGCACCCGCTCACTTATGCTGAGCTATTTGAGCTGGCCAGCATAGATACCAACTCACTGTTCGCAACGCTAGTGGATTATCCACAGGTAAATGGCATCCAGAGCCTGCGTGAAAAAATCGCGACAATGTACGATGGAACAACAGCCGAGAACATCCTTGTCACGATCGGTGCCAGCGAAGCCAATACACTGGTGGCGGCTACGATGTTAAATCCGGGTGACAACATGGTTCGCTTTCGACCTACCTACGAACAGCTTAGCGGCAATGCAAGCAACTTGGGATTTGAGGTTCGTAGCGTAGACATGATCGAGTCCGATGATTGGGCGCTGGACACTGACGCATTAAAACAAGCCGTGGACGACAGAACTAGCATCATCCATGTCGTTAATCCTAACAACCCGACCGGTCGCATCCTGTCCCAATCTGATCGTGACGCAGTGATCGCAGCTGCGGCCAGTTGTGGTGCATGGATTGTGGCAGATGAAGTGTATACCGGAACAGAACGGGACAGTGACGAGCCCACGGCCTCTTTCTGGGGTGACTACGATAGGGTTATTGCCATTAACTCAATGAGCAAGGCCTATGGGCTGCCAGGTCTACGCCTGGGCTGGCTGGTAGCTCCTATGCCTGTGATTGAAGACTGCTGGCGCCGTCATGAATACGCCACTATTGCGGCCACCATGTTTTCCATGAAGCTGGCCGATGTGGCGCTGGGAGAACGTGCACGTGAAAAGCTGCGAGCTAGGGCGCGAACGTTGATTCGCCGAGGATTCGAAACCTTTACCGCCGCACTGGGCGAATATCCCGGCGTCTTTTCTGTAGCACCACCCCAGGCTTCAGCCATGTCGTTCGTCAAATTTGACCTGCCGGTCAAGTCTGATGAATTTGCGAGAAGGCTGCTAAAGGAAGAGGATGTGCTGGTAATACCCGGCAGCAGGTTTGGGGTTGAGGATCACTTTCGATTCAGCTCGGCATTGCTTGAAGACCACCTCACAGCTGGCTTGAGCCGCTTTAATAGTCTGGTGGGAAGAATTCTAGCGGAAAAGTGACAGGACTCCGCAATCTTATTCACAGAGCCCTGCATTGGGATGCAATCAGAGCGGAATAAAGGCCAACGCGTAGTTAGGGTTCATTGGAATCACTAACTGGTGCTGCACCGAGTCGTAGCACATTGACGCCGCACTGGGTATGCCGGAGGCGATGATTGTCGCTTCCCCACCGGGCTTAATCTCCGACACACTGCCGAAACGCACGCTGCTCACGTACTTGGTGCCGTCCGGCAGCACAACTACGCCGTCGTTACCACCCTCTACAGCATATTCCGTATTCACTACGTCACCATCAAGGTTGTAGGTGATCACCGCATTGTCATCGATATTCACCACTACTACGTTGCCATCAGTGTCGATGGCCACGCCATTGGGCACATTCAGTGGTGCGCCATCGGCGAATACTGAAACTTCGTCGTTTGCTGTGATCTTATAGATCACTTCCGGAGCTCGGGTATTTGAGGCATAGACAGTGCCATCATCGGTCACGGCAATGCCATTGAGAATAGTTGAACCTGGCACCTCAACTGATTTCAGCGGGCGGCCGGTTGCCAAGTCAAAGGAGCGGATATAGCCTACGTCTACCGTATAAAGCACACCATTACGCACCGCACTGCCCAGCGGATGGTGCAGTTCCAGGCCATCGCGGGTGACACCTATCCACTTGGGCGTGTGCACCGAGCCGTCGGGATTGATCAGGGAAACGAAACCATCGTTCTCGGTGCCATCGCCACGCTCACCGTTATTCATGGCGAGAATCAGGTTACGTTCTGGATCAAAGGTACAACTCTCAGAGAAATGAAAGCTGCCGTACACTTTGACATTGGACGACATGGGGACGCGCACTCCTGCCTCGTTGACGGCACCAATAGGCTCGCCCGCCTGAAACTCCTGGGCTGTGCTGAGTGCGGAAGTCAACAGCATGGCGCTCGCTGCGGCGCAGATCAGACTGATTCGTGATGTTTGGGATGTCTTGAAAGTCATAGCTCAATACCTGTTTGATTCTTAGAGAGATAGTAAAAGTCTTGTGAGATGATGCAGACATTTTAGCGATTGCTGAGGCGAACTCCAGTTCCACAGTGTGACAAATCTTGTTCCAAGCCGAGTCCAATAAATCTATGGGTTTACCGTCTGATATCCCTGAGGCTTCGGTATATGGCAGGCGAGATCGCTTGCAGGTGAGAACTCACAAGGCTGTTTTGTCTCTATTCAATGTCCGTCGGATTACTGCGCGGTGGCTGCACGCCGCCATACACCCCGCGATCCCGTTCAATGGACAATTTTCGACCCTGCTCAAGTGCCACTTCGAGATCGACATCCAGGTCCGGATAACCGTTAGAGCGCGGTAGCCGAATCGAAAACGCGTTTTGCTGCACATCGCAGATTCTCAGCCCCCTTATCTGTGCCGTCGCGCCACTGTCCCAAAGCGCTTCGGCGCCGGGAACGAAGACGCAGCCACCCTCATCGGGTTCCGGCAAAATATCCAGGTTATAAGCTTTGACGACAGGAGCACGGCCCAGTGTGGCGATGGAATCCACGGCGGTTATCATTGCACCCTGGGGTTCGGAATCATAACGGACGCGAATTGCCTTACTGTTACAGGCAGCGAGCGCGAAAGCGACCGTAATAACCAGCAGAAAGCGAACACTAAACGGTTTGGGGACAGGCACGATATCCACCACTCGATTTAGAACACTTGCTCCCAATACTACTCTTTTTACAACAAAGAACAATTGTACGGGGGCCCCGCTTGGCGTATCGGATGAGTCATGGGGGCAGTTTTAGGAAAGATTATGAGCCAAGCTGCTAAATGGCACCTGGCTTTCAAGTCTTATCGTTTATGAGTGCGCGCTATACCTAGGGATTTCGGCGCAACAGGTTCATTGCCATACTTACTATAAAGCGCAAGAGAATGATGGTCGGCAATAAGATCAACATAAGCTGATTCCGGTGCAGCCTCATGAAAGAACGCCATCACTGCATCCATGACCTGCCGACCAAGACCCTGGCGCTGGTAGTCAGGGTGCACAGCGATAGCGACGATCTCAAAATTACAGCCTCCGTCCCGGACTGTTGTAGCAAACAGGCTGTTGTGCCCCGATTTCTGCCGCAGCCTGGGACTTGGGAGAAAGGCCAAAGGTAACACGGAGTACTCGGTACTCCTCAAAGCCAGGTTGCTCCTTGGACAGCCTGATTGCGCTCATCTTGACTGTAGAAACTGTACGGCTCGATCTGGAAAATCGGTAAACAGGCCATCGACGTCGGCTTGAAAAAAGTGGATATTAAGCAGGTCTTCAAAATCTTTGGCATAGCTAGGCACAGCACCTGGGTCCGCCCGAAAGGTGTAAGGGTGTACCCCAAGTCCAGCCGCATGGGCACGGGCAACGAGGGCAGTAATCTGTAATTCATCTTGGCTGGAGCTACGCTCCACCACGAGGTTGTAGGACGGACCAATGCCATCGGCGGAATATGCCAACTTGGACATGCCATTCGGTTCAAATATCCAAGGGTAATCTGTCGTGTTGCCCAGCAGCATAATTAGATTCACGTCAATGTTTGCTGCCGGAAATATTTCCTTCTTGATTAGCGTCAGTTCGTCATAATCAAAAGTCTGCAGAAATACCTTGGTGTCTTTGGTGGTATAACCATATTCCTTTAACACCTGAACTACCCGAGTGCTGATGTCTTTACCTTCCTGACGATGAAAGGCGGGCTGCTTGATTTCCGGGTAAATACCTATGTCTTTGCCCGTGGAAACATTGAGCCCCTGGATCATCTCGATCTCTTCCCGAAAA
>Ga0315330_10003406_pt1 | contig 10924 bp, 14 predicted proteins | sample M140m34915metaG_FD_203453 | JGI IMG/M metagenome (GOLD analysis project Ga0315330, IMG submission 203453) | Ammonia-oxidizing marine archaeal communities from Monterey Bay, California, United States - M1 40m 34915 | ecosystem: Environmental > Aquatic > Marine > Intertidal zone | place: USA... | reverse complement strand
CCATACAGCCATGTGGAGCTTAGTTGACCAATGATAGGATTGTTCAGCCATCAACGACAGCGGCACGACGATGTGGCCAACGACCAGGATGGTAAGATAAGGCGGGAAATCATCCGCATGGATGTGGCCGAGGCTTTCGCCACACGCTGTGCAGGCGTCTGTTACGGTCAAATAGCCCCTGAATGACCGGCCTTCACCGCAATTTGGGCAGCGCCGCCGTAGGCCACGTCTGATGACTGTTCCGAAACTTATGTCTTTGGTGGTTTTGTATGGCATCGCGTCCTATGTCTTAGCGCGGAATTTGCTACTGTCGATTTAAAAATTAAAGATAAGCGCTAAGAAAAGGAATGTGACATGGCGTATCGCACTTTGCGATCCTGGCTTCGTCGGCTGGCGGAAACAGATAGGCTGGCGGTAGCGGAACCGGGCGTTGACCTGGATTTCGAACTTTCCGCTATCGCAAAACGACAGGATGGTGAGAAAGCCGTTTTGTTCCCGGCGCCAAAGCGTGGCCAGGCCAATACGCCAAATGTACCAGTCGTCTCCGGCCTTGTTTCAAACAGGGACTGGATCGCGGAATCGCTGGGCATCGAGCCAAGCCAGGTATTGGGTACGTTCCGCGACGCGGTGGAGAACCCATTACCTTGGCGTGAAGTTGAGGATGCGCCGGTCCATCAGAATGTCATTCGCGCCCCTGATCTGCTGCGTGATTTGCCCATCCCGTTACACAACGAGCATGACAACGGGCCATATATTTCTGCTGGATTGATTATCGCCCGGAATCCACGCACAGGCATTCAGAACGTCTCGATCAATCGTTTGCAGATCAACGAACCGGATCGACTGGGCATCTTGATGCTGCCGCGGCATCTGCATAATTTCTATGCGGCGGCAGAGGCCGAAGGCGATCCGCTGGAGGTCGCAATTGCCATTGGTGTGGACCCCGCAACGTTGCTTTCATCCCAAGCTATTGTGCCAATTGATTTCGACGAGCTTGAAGTTGCTGGCGCACTGCATGGCGAACCACTTCGCGTCACGAAATGCGTTACCAATAATGTCCATGTCCCGGCTGATGCTGAGATCGTCATCGAGGGGCGGCTCTTGCCCGGCGTTCGGGAAATGGAGGGGCCGTTCGCTGAATTCCCGCAATATTATGGTCCGGCCGGGCGGCGAGAAGTTATACAGGTTGATGCGATCACCACCCGCAAGAATCCGATCTTCCACACCATTGTCTCCGCCGCGATGGAGCATTTGCTGCTTGGTGCAATCCCTCGTGAGGCGACGATTGTCGCACTGCTGCAACGGAGCTTTCCTGGTGTTCTGGATGTGCACCTCAGCCGTGGCGGCATCTGCCGATATCATTTGGCCGTGAAGATCAAGAAGACTAACGAAGGCGAGCCGAAGAACATCATAGCAGGTGCGTTCTCTACTCATGCAGACATCAAGCAAGTGACCGTCGTCGATGAGGATGTTGATGTGCACGACACTGTAGCGGTTGAATGGGCCGTCGCGACACGCTTTCAGGCGGGGAAGGACCTACTTATTATCCAGGGGGCGCTGGGTTCCAGGCTCGATCCATCTACTAATGACGGCGTTTCTGACAAGATGGGCCTGGATGCTACGATGCCAGTTAGGCGGGAAGGCCTCGACTATGTCGTCGTGCATGTCCCAGGCGAAGACAATCCCAAAATGGACAGCCGGATCGTTGGTGCCGCTGCCGCCGATGACGCCATTTTGCAGGAGGAGAATTGAGCCGATGACAAAGTTTGTCCCGCCGCTCCCAAGAATGAAGCGCAAGGCCTCGCCAAAGGATTGCTGGCGCTCCAGCACTAGCTAGTTAAGTTCGAGGCCCACATGATCGATGAGGGCCAAAAGATCGCGGTGAACTTCGAAGGTCGGGATGCGGCTGGTAAAGACGGCACGGTCAAACGCATCATGGAATATATGAGCCCGCGCCCCGTGCGGACGGTGGCTTTGCCGAAACCTTCGGGCAGGGACCGTGCATCCTGGTACTTTCAGCGCTAAATGCCGCATCTGCCTGCCGATGGCGAAATGATGATCTTCAATCGGTCCTGGTACAATCGGGCAGGCGTGGAGCCTGTCATGGGATTCTGCACGCCAGAGCAGCATGAGGCGTTTAGCGATCATCAAAGACCTTCTCTCCCGGTTTGACTATCCCGGTAAGGGTGCAGGTATAGTGGAGCAGGACCGCGGAATTGTGTTCGAATTCGACCCGGTTTCACCGGACAAAGGCTGGCTGGAAGGGTAACTGCTGCATCAGGATTTATGTGCATGGAGGGTGCCGCGCACATTTACCATTCTGTAAGTTCGCAGGAACGCGCCCCATGGCCAGAACGCCAGAGTACTTCGTTGGAAAAACCATTATCATCACCGGTGCGGCAAGCGGCATTGACGCTGCCACGGCCCTGATCTTCGCGCGTGAAGGTGCGAACATTGTTCTAGCGGATATCAATAAAGACAAAGCCGATGAGGTCGCAGCTGCAGTCAAGAAGCTGGCTGCCGGCGTTCTGGCCGTGGCACTTGATGTGTCGGACCGCGCTGATGTCGACAAGATGGTGAAAGCTGCTGTCGCTAAGTTCGGTATGGGAGATTTCCCGTTTAATTCAGCGGGGGCCGCGGGTCGCCGGCCATCACTTCTGGAGATCGATCAGGCACTTTGGGAACAGACATTCGCGCTGAATTCCTCCGGCGTTTTTCAATTGCATGCAACCAATGCTACCGCAAATGTTCAACTATGATGCTGGCGTAATTGTCAAGGCTGCACCCCAATCCCAAAAGCGCAGCGGGCCAGGTGCCTCTATTCACTATGTAGCCGCCAAAGGCGCTGTCGTAACGATGACAATGGGAGTCGCGCGAGTGTTTGCGGCGCAAGGCATTCGCGCACTGTCTATCTCTCCAGGTCCAATCGATACGCCGTTTTAGGCCGCCGCCGGAACGTCTGAGGAATTCGTAGAGAAGGTGCGCGCTTATGTGTCCATGGGCCGGTTTGATCGCCCTGATGAAATTGGCGAGATGGTGCTGTTTATGTGCTCCGACGCCTGCGAATTCATGACGGCGGATACGGTCTACATCAACGGCGGGGCCGGCTGGCGCTAAGGGCCAAACCACCCCCCACACGCTGTCGTCTGATCAGACTTTGCTGAGCGCTTGCTCAAGATCAGCTTTGATGTCGTCGATGTGCTCAATGCCGATGGACAGGCGAACGTAACCGGCGGATACGCCCGTTGCGGCCTGCTCATCTTCTGAAAGCTGGCTGTGGGTTGTCGTTGCTGGATGAATGGCTAGGCTCCGCGCATCGCCGATATTGGCGACGTGGTAGAACATCTCCAGGCTGTCAATGAACTTGGCGCCAGCTTCCTTGCCGCCGTTAAGCACCATGCCGACGAGGCCGCCTTCACCGCCGTTCAAATACTTTTCAGCGCGCGCTTTGAATACGCCGGACTGTTGGCTCGGATGGATGACTTCCTCGACAGCCGGATGGTCAGCGAGCCAATTGGCGACAGTCGTTGCATTCTCGCAATGGCGTTCCATGCGCAGCGGTAACGTTTCCAAGCCCTGGATGAACTGGAATGCGTTGAACGGGCTCATAGCGCCGCCAAGATCACGCAGCAGCGTTGTCCGCGCTTTGATAATGTAAGCGACAGGGCCAATGCCCTTGACGGCCTGGGTCCATACGGCGCCATGGTAGCTGGGGTCCGGCTCGTTCAGGTAGGGCTGACGTACCGGATGCGCTTCCCAATCAAACGCTCCGCTATCAACGATCAAACCGCCAATTGAGGTGCCATGGCCGCCGATATATTTCGTGGTCGAATAAACGATCACGGCAGCGCCATGATCGAACGGGCGGCAGATGCCGGCGGCCGCCGTGTTGTCCATGATCAACGGAATACCGAGCGGCGTGCCAATTGCGGCGACTTCGGCGATTGGGAAGACGTTCAGCTTCGGATTTGGCAAGGTCTCGGCGTAGTAGGCGCGGGTCTTGTCATCCGTTGCGGCGCGGAAGGCCTCTGGGTCGGTCGGGTCTACGAAGCGGACTTCGATGCCCATGTCCTTCATGGAGTTGGCGAAAAGATTATAGGTGCCGCCATAGAGGTCCGTAGAGGAGACGATGTTATCGCCTGCCTTCGCAACATTCTGCACGGCATAAGCGCTTGCGGCCTGGCCGGACGCGACCGCAAGCGCCGCCGCGCCGCCTTCCATGGCTGCAACGCGCTGTTCCAGCACATCGCAGGTTGGATTCATGATGCGGGTGTAGATGTTGCCAAGCTCAGCCAGCGCGAACAGGTTCGCGGCGTGTTCGGCGTCCTTGAATTGGAAGGACGTCGTCTGGTGGATCGGCACAGCGACGGACCCGGTGTTTGGGTCGGCGCGATGGCCGGCATGCAGGACGATGGTTGAAAGGTTCTTAGGTGTTTTGCTCATCCGGTCTTCCCCCGAAGCGGTAGCGCGGGCATTCTCTATTATGATGTCCGCTTTGTTGAAGCGCCTGATACCGCATGCCTAGCCCGCTTAAGTCAAGTGATTACGCGGATTCAGGCGAGACTAGGGTATGAGCGAATCCCTGATTCGGGGCAAAATTCTGGATGAAGGACAAGTTATTTCAATGGCGTTGAACATTTTGCTTTTACCAGGCGACGGCATCGGTCCCGAGGTTACGGATGCAGCGGAAGCCGCGCTCGCGGCGCTCGATAAGCGTTTCGGCCTCGGCGTCAATGTCATTCGCCGGGACATCGGTTTCGCAGCGCTGAAGGCGAATGGCGTAACCTGGGATGCAGCGACCGAGGACGCCTGCCGCGCCGCCGATGGCGTGATCATGGGGCCAACGGATACCGCAGCCTATCCGCCGCCCGAAGAAGGCGGTATTGGCCCTTCAGCTCATGCACGCAAGAATTTGGACCTGTTCGCGAATATCCGCCCAAGTCGTTCTTCGCCTGGCGCGCCTGCGCTCAAGCCCGGCGTCGATCTTGTGGTCGTGCGCGAGAATACCGAAGGGTTCTATGCTGATCGAAATATGGCGCTTGGCAATGCGGAGTTCATGCCGGACATGGATACCGCGTTAGCGATCCGAAAAATTACGCGTGGCGCTAGTGAGCGCATCGCCCGCGTCGCCTTTGAAATGGCGATGCAACGACGAAAGAAGGTGACGGTGGTTCATAAGTCCAACGTTCTGAAGCTGACCTGCGGGCTGTTCCTAGACACGGCCGAGAAGCTGGGCAGTGAATTTCCGGACGTCGAAGTGGATGAATGCCATGTGGACGCCATGGCTTCCGATCTCGTGCGCAAGCCAGAGAGTTTCGACATTGTGCTCTGCTCAAACATGTACGGCGATATTCTGTCGAACCTTGCGGCAGAAGTGACGGGCGGCCTTGGTCTGGCTGGGTCGCTGAACTGGGGCGATGATGTGAGCTTGGCGCAAGCGGCCCATGGCTCCGCCCCCGATATTGCGGGGCAGGGGGTCGCGAACCCTGGTTCCATCCTCCGGTCAATGGCGATGATGTTGCAGGATTTGTCGAAGCGTCGATCTGACAACGCGCTCACGGGAGCGGCGGCGGCGTTGGATGCTGGAATCGACGAAATGCTTGCCAAGGCTGAATCCCGCACCGTGGATATGGGTGGCAGCCTTTCGACATCGGCATTCGGCACGCAATTGGCTAAGCGTTTGAGCGAGGAGGAGTAGAGCAGTATGGCGGAACAATCCTATGCAGTCCGTAAGCGCGAAACTTTGGCGGAAGTTCCCGGCCTCCGTGTCCGAAAGCTAACGCTGGAGACGGGCCAATCTGTGCCGTGGCATACGCATACAGAGATCACTGATACGTTCTTTTGTATGGAGGGGCCAATGGTTATCGAAACCGATAATCCGCGCGCCCGGCATGTTTTGTTGGCCGGAGAAACTATCGCCGCAGCGCCGGGGCAGCCGCACTATGTGCATGGCGTCGCAATGGGGCCGTGCCGGTTTATTATCATTCAGGGTGAAGGCACATATGATTATGTGGCCGCTGATACGCCCGTTGAGGAAGTTTGAGCAGAGGAAGCATAGATTGCGCAATAAACTTGATCCCTCCCAGCGTCGGGCCAAAGGCGCGCCATTGCCGAAACCCATTGACGCCGCGACAATCTTGATTGTTCGCAAAGATATAAAATCGCCGTCCGTGCTGATGGGCCACCGCAGCGCCGCACACAAATTCATGCCGAATACATTTGTTTTTCCAGGCGGTAGGCTCGATCCTGATGATTATGGACCGCCAACCGCAGGGGATTTAGCCGCGGAGACGATAGAGCGCTTGACCCGCCGTCGCCGAGCCAGCAAACGCAAGGCCCGCGCTCTGGCGCTTGCGGCGATCCGGGAAACGTTTGAGGAAACTGGCCTGATTGTTGGCCGCAAGCATAACGGTGCCGTTGATCCAGCAAGCGTAGCGCCGGATTGGCGCCCTTTCTTCGAAGCTGGATACGCCCCGGCGGCAGATGCGCTGGACTACATCTACCGCGCGGTCACTCCACCAGACAATTTCCGCCGCTTCGACGCCCGCTTTTTCTTTGTGGATGCCGAGCATGCGTTCGGTGAAATCGGCGGCTCTGGCGAACTGGTTGACCTGCAATGGATACCGATTGACGAAGCCGCCATCATGGACAACTGCCCAAGCCCCACCCGCGGCGCGCTCGCGGTGGCCAAAAAGCTAGTCCTCGAGCAGGCGCCTCTACCACTGCCAGCAGAAACGCCCGTTACAGCATTGATCACGCGCTACGGCGTTGAGGACGAGGAATTCGATTAAGGAGAAAGCTGATGAGCACGCCGATTTTAGATGCAAAGCGCATTCAGGCACGCATGCTGAACCCGGTCGTAAAAGGCGCTTGAGGCGGAAATTGGGAAAGAGCGCGTGCACGCAATTGTCGGCAAAGCTATTGCTGATAACTATGCGACGTATCTCGAAAAGCTTGGCTTTGAAGGAAACACGCATCCGAGCGATGAGGCCGATAGCCCTGCGTTTCCAGTTGAAAAAGAGATCGCGAAAATAGCGCCAGACGCTTATGGCCACAACATCACCGGCGGCGCCTTCGCTCACTTCTTCTGTTCAATCGGCAAGCCAGAAATCGGCGCGCTTATGACCTGTGGCGTTGATTTTGCTGCAGAAGCCCCGTATGCGCCCAGACTGAAACTTCGACCGCACCCAAACTTTAATGCAGGGTGCAACCCATTGTGATTTCCGCTGGCGGTTAAAGCCTAAAAAAATGATCAAGCCTTTGCCATCGCCGCGTAGTCGATCGGTTGATGACGGTCGAGGGACTGGTCCATCGGCGGGAGTGGGTATTTCAGGCCTGTTGCGCAGTTGAATAGCACGCAGGTTTCGTTGGCTTGAATGCGGCCGTCGGCGCGGGCGGCTTGGTAGGCGGCGTATGTGGCCGCACCCTCTGGGCAGAGCAACATGCCTTCGGTTTTTGATACTTCTGTGCGGGCTTTCTCAATCACCTCGTCGCTGACGGCAATTGCGAAACCGTTGGATTCGCGCACCGCATCCATAATTAGGAAGTCGCCGACGGCTTGGGGTACGCGGATGCCCATAGCGATGGTTTGTGCATTCTCCCAGCGCTGGGCGTGACGTTCGCCAGCTTCATAGGCGCGGACCATCGGCGCGCAGCCTTCAGCCTGGACCGCGACCATGCGGGGACGCTTGGAGCCGATGAAGCCGATTTTTTCTAGCTCGTCAAAGGCCTTCCACATGCCGATCAAGCCGGTGCCGCCGCCTGTGGGGTAGAGAATAACGTCCGGCAATTCCCAGCCAAATTGTTCGGCGAGTTCCAGGCCCATCGTTTTCTTGCCTTCAATCCGATATGGCTCCTTCAAGGTGGAGGTATCGAACCAGCCCATAGCCTCTTTGCCTTCGCCGACGATTTTGCCGCAGTCATCGATATATCCGTTGACGCGCCAGGTCTTTGCACCCTGTTCGGCGATTTCACGCAGGTTAACTTCTGGCGTGTCTTCCGGCGCGAAGACATAAGATTCGATGCCAGCACGGGAGCAATAGGCGGCCATAGCCGCACCTGCATTGCCGTTAGTCGGCATGGCCATCCGTTTCACGCCAAGTTCTTTCGCCATGGATACTGCCATGATCAGGCCTCGGGCTTTGAATGAGCCCGTAGGAAGGCGGCCTTCGTCTTTCACGAAAATTCCGGCAGAGCCGGCCTGCTTGGATAGCGTCGGCATGGGCAGGATTGGCGTCATGATTTCGCCAAGAGAGATGCAGTTTTCCGTTTTCTGGACGGGAAGTAGCTCGCGATAGCGCCAAAGCGTTGGCTCACGGTTCTTCAGCACATCCTTGGTCAGCGCGCCTTTAACACCATCCATATCGTAGCGAACAAGCAGTGGCTTGCCTGCGGAGGAGAGGTTGTGCAGCTTGTCCGCCTCAAAACGTTCGCCGGTGTATCCGCACTCTAAGTGGGTAACGAAGGTCTCTGCTTCTGGGGCGGCGGCGAGCATCATGGTCATAGTGTGGGCTCCAAGTGGGGCGCCAGCGAGCGGAGGACTGCCGGTGCGGATCGCAATTGCGGGTTTTTGGCTGGAATCAGTTACGTTCCTGCCCGATGTAACGGACATAGCTGAGTTCGAATTGGGCGCCAAGCGCGACCAAGCTGTTATTGATGGGTTTGCTGGCACGGCCACTCCGCAAGGTGGGCTGATAGATGTGCTGCGAGATGCGGGTGCGGAGCTGGTTGGCCTGACCGATGCCGGCGTTGGCGCAGCGGCTTCTGCGAGTGATGCGGCTTACGAGAAATATGTCAGCGAAATTGTCGATGGCTTGAAAGCAATTGAAGGCAAGATTGATGCCGTAGCCATCCATTTGCATGGCGCGCTCGCAACGCCCACCAATCGGAAGGCGGATGCCGGCGTATTGCAGGCTATCCGCGCAGTCGTCGGCCCAGATATCGCGATTGCTTGCCCGATGGATTATCACGCCAATTTGGCACCTGAGAGCCTGGAAGCAGCTAACATCATCACAGGCTTCCGCTATTCGCCACACACGGATATGTGGGAAACCGGGGCCCGGGCCGCGCGCTTGCTGCTGGGTAAGCTGAACGGTGAAATCAATCCGGTTATGGCGATGGCCAAGCCTGGCATTGCGATCCCTTCAGTTTTCAGCGCCACCCGCTTAAAGCCACTGGCGGACTTGGTCGCTGCCGCAGAGGCAGGCGGTCCGGGTTTATTGGATTGCTCGCTGTTCGGCGGTTTCTCTTATGCCGACACACCTGACACCGGAATGACCACCCTAGCGATTACGGACGGGAACCTGGACCACGCAAATCAATGGGCAGAAGGCATGGCTAAGCGGTGCTGGGAACTGCGGGATCAATTGTTCCAGCGGGAATTACTGCACGATGTGCAGGGGGGCGTTGACCGAGCGCTTGAAGTGGTGGCATCTGCGGAAAAGTTGGTGTGCATCCTGGAACACGCTGACCGCCTAAATGACAGCACCTATGTCTTGAAAGATTTTATCGCGCGCGGCGTGAAGCGCGCCTATGCGCCGTTCATGTTTGACCCGGAAGTTGCCGCGGCTGCTGTTGCAGCAGGCGAGGGCGGTGTTCTCAAAATGCCGCTCTTTGGTAAATCCAGCCCAAAAGCGGGCGGTTCGATCACTGTTGAAGCGCGTGTGCTTCAAGCCAAACATATGAAGTTCCCGATCACTGGCCCGCTAAAGACTGGGACGGTGATTGATGTTGGCGCGGCTGCGTTGTTGGAAATAGGCGGCGTGTTGGTCTCAGTGATTTCTGTGCAGTGGTCAGCAATAGATATGGATTGCTTCACTGAATTTGGCCTGAATCCAGCTGATTTTGATATCGTTCTGCTCCGCTCCAAAACCCATTTCCGGGAGCTTTATGAGCCGCTTTGCGCAGAAATCGTCATCATTGATACGCCTGATTGGGGACCGGCTGAGCTTTCGACGCTGCCGTATGAATATCTGCCCACGGGAGTTTACCCCGTATCCTGCTAGGGAGTGCCGCAGGCCGGGCAGTCTTTCCGTTGTCTGGCTTTTATAGCGCGGAGGCTCATGGAAAGGCCGTCAAACAGCATCAAGCGGCCGGACAGGCTGTCACCGACGCCCATGATTTCCTTGATGATTTCCGTCGCCTGCATAGTGCCTAATATCCCAGCCACTGACCCCAGCACGCCAGCTTCAGAGCATGGCGGCACCGCACCCTTCGGCGGCGAGTTCGGGAATAGGCAGCGATAACAGGGGCCGCCCGGTTTCACCGTGGTGATTTGGCCATCAAAGCGCAGCAACGCGGCTGTTACCAAAGTTTTGCCCAGGCGGACGGCAGAATCATTGACCAGATAGCGCGTTTCGAAATTGTCGGTGCCATCTGAGATCACACCATATTGGCTGAAGAGATCGTCGATTGTGTCTGCCGCTAGCCGGAACGGCAGAATATCGATAATGATTTCAGGGTTGATGGCTTTTGCTGTGGCGGCCGCGCTCTCCGCTTTGTTAACGCCGATCCGATCCGTAGTGTGCGCCACCTGTCGCTGCAGGTTGGAAAGATCGACAGCGTCATCGTCAATAATGCCAATCCGGCCAATGCCAGCTGCTGCCAGATACATAATCATCGGCGCACCAAGCCCGCCCGCGCCGACAATCAGAACGCTGGCCGCCCTCAGCTTCGCTTGGCCAATTGCACCGACCTCTGGCAGCAGAATATGCCGGGAATAGCGTTCGAGCTCGCTGTCGGAAAAATCCAGATCGTCCATCACGAACCTATGCCAGTTGAGCCAAACCCGTCTTTACCACGTGCGGTGTTATCAAGATCATGAACGACGCGGAATGCCGCCTGGGGCGCTGGTGCTATCACCATCTGGGCAATCCGCATGCCGCGCTCAATCTCAAAGTCATCCGGGCCGTGATTGATGAGCAAA
>Ga0315330_10003405_pt1 | contig 10924 bp, 12 predicted proteins | sample M140m34915metaG_FD_203453 | JGI IMG/M metagenome (GOLD analysis project Ga0315330, IMG submission 203453) | Ammonia-oxidizing marine archaeal communities from Monterey Bay, California, United States - M1 40m 34915 | ecosystem: Environmental > Aquatic > Marine > Intertidal zone | place: USA... | reverse complement strand
TTATCGCACAACTCTTTATCTTCTTTCACAGTTCTGCTTGCAATCTTAAGAGTGGAAATGTCTGCAGTTCTAATCCACTCTAATCTCTCCAGGTCAAATGGCGTTGCCATAAGCTCAATTGAATGGTCTTCACAAAAACCAACTAAGCTAAACCACTGATACCTTGTGATATCTCTGTACTTCTTGTCAGTAACTCCAAAGTGCTTTTCAGAGTCCATCAGCTGTACCTTAACAGCATCTGCGCCTGCTAACGTGGCCTCTAGTGCCATTCTTTTTAGCTCTTTAATGGAACCATGATGTTGATTACAAAGATCTACAATTATTTTCATTTTAACATCTCCAACAATTTTGGAAGTTTATTCTTTACAGACTCAGCAATGTTTTTGTTCATATCTTTATTTTGATACAATTTGCCCAATTTGTCAAGCTTAATTTGAGAAACTGTGTTATTTAAAATGCCTTCCAAGTTATTGTCAAGCAGCTCAAAGCCAGCCTCACAGGACTTGTAAAACAGTGTCTCTGGAGTGTCGCTTTTTTCAGGCTTCACATTCTGCATGCCAATAACGTTTCCTGCATCTATTGAATTATCAATATAGTGAAGTGTTGCTCCTATCAGGTCTAATCGTTCATCGTTGATTGCCCAAAAAGCACTGTCCACACCGCGATAGTGATCAACTAATCCTGTGTGAATGTTAACACAGCCATGCTTAGGAATATTAAAAAGCTCGCCTTTCAACAGCGGTGCGCCAAAGACAAAACCAACGTCTGGACTGATTGCCTGTATCGTTTGCAAAACAAAACGAGAATGTAGCTGATGTTTGTCACACTTTAAGACGTTCTCTCTGTAAAGATAAGACAGGTCAGATTTAAAATACTCTGCCTCCTCGTGTAGTGTCGGACCTTTATCAACAATTATAACAAGCGGGATGTTGATTTTTCTGTATAAGGTCTCCAAGAACTTTAGGTGTCTTGGGTGGTTTGAAGTAATTGCAAAACAACTCATAATTTTATAGGTATCCTTCCGAGCCTCCTAAAGGCTTCTGCTCTAGCAGTGCCAATAGAGTATCCTCTAACTTTTGATATGCCATCTAAGTAGTTTTCAATGTCATTTAGGATGCTTAATTGAGAAAAATATTTGTCCATAGACATCATTTTGTACTCCCAAGTATCAGTTACATCAACACAAAAATCTACTTCTGGCAAAGGGTCAAGTATCTCACAGGACCACAAATGTTCTGTGTGGTGCACTGAACCTAGTTCTTGAAGTATATTTTCGTTTGCTTTCCAGGTTGCCTCCTCAACAATTTGAGAGGTTCTTTTGTGGTCTCTGTGTTTACAAATTTGGTCGTGAGTTATAATAATGTAAGGCCTGACTTCTCTTATCTTTTGTATGACTTTGTGAAAATTGTTTTTTGAATTTACAATCTTCTGGCAGTCCATATCTAAGGTGTGGAACTTATCAACCCCAATAGGCACACCAGCGTTAATCGCCTCTGTCATCCTAGTAGCTACAATATCTTTGCCATCTGTTCCTTGTTTTATTCCAGTGTTGCCATTCGTCATAAAGCAAACATGAATCTCGGCACCTTGAAAACTCCATTTTTTAAGTGTAGCTCCACACCCAATAGTCTCGTCGTCTTGATGAGCAACGATAACTAAAACCTTTTTATCTTTTAAATTCATCTTTTGCTTCTGCTCTCTATAAATTTAATATCTTCAAGTGTGTGCACATCATGGACATCACAAACATACGCACCAGTTTTTGTGCTAAGCTCTCGTTGGTTCACGTACCAAGGTCTCATAATCCGAAATGCAGCATTCATCATTAAATTGTTATCAACACTGATAAGTTCATTTCTATCGTACTTGAAAAAAGTATCTATTGCATCATCCAAAATTTTTCCAGTTATCTCAGGGGAGTTGGCCTGCAAGGACACCACAGCACTACCAGTCATTTCAACTGCATTAAAACAATTTCTAATTGCTGCCATTTTATATGTCTTGTCGTCCGCTAGTTTTGAGTCTCTCATGAAAACATTTGCCCCACAATCTTTAGCAACTTGAGCGATTTCTTGATCGTCGGTTGTAACCCAGATTGCACCAATCTTCTTGCTATCTTTTGCAGCTTTGATTGACCAATGTAAAAGTGGCTTTCCCCAAATGGGATAGATATTTTTTCTTGGTAGTCTCTTAGAACCACCCCTTGCAGGTATAATAGCTATAATCATAAATGAATTGTATCACAATTAATCAACAAAGTAAAGGGCTAAAACTTCTTTTGGGTTAGCTTTTTGCTTAATACAGAAAGATTCCTCTCTTGAAATCCATTTATTGTGTAAACGTGCTGCCTCTCTACCATCACATGGATATGAAAACAAATCAAATATATCGTCGCTAACGAACTCAATGTTCTTACCTTCGCTTATTAAAGAGTCAACAATCTGTCTTGGTCCAGGATTTTCAGGTGGCCTTGGAAAACAATCGTCAAACGCTATACACCCGCCAGACCTGATAACCCTTTGAGCTTGCTTGAAATCTTTTACCACAGAGTCATATCCATGATTTCCGTCAATTAGAACAAAATCAATACTGTTATCTTCGTGGGCTTTTAAGCCCTTGGATGAATTAACGCAAAAAAACTTCACATACTCCATCAAACCAAATCTTTTAAGATTTGATTTAGCATTCAAGAGCTTGCCACGAACAATATCGTATGAATAAACTTTAGAATTATTAGAACTAAAACCCAAAGTATTAAGAGCCTGCGCCATATATAAGCAACTAAAACCAGGCCCAGTTCCGATGTCAATGAGGTTTTTGTAGCCTTTGTCTACTATAACAGAGTAAATTGCTTGCGCCTCGCATGCTTTTATTGAACCCTTTTCGTAGTAGTTCAAGTTCCTAGTTCTCATCTTTTTGTCATAATATAGGCCATTTAAAGATTCTTTATTTTTTTCAACTAAATCAAATATGTAGCTCATAATTTTTCACCCAAAAGAAAATCAAGTATCTTTTTAGATGAATTAGAGTGGTCAAATAGATGGTTTTGTCTAGCTGTCTTAAAATGCTTTGAGAGATCTTTTGCACCAGCAAGATATTCTAGAGCTATTTCTAATTCTTTATCTTTAAAGTCTCTCTTCATTTGAACACAATATTCATAATCGTAAAGATAATCGTGAGTAACTCTCCACTCTTTAGTGTTTCCATGCCTAGTTTTTGGCTTGACATCAAAGTTGATTAAAGGCACCTCGTGCATAACACATTCTTCAACAGTAGTTGAGCCAAAGTTTACAACAACGTCACTAATTTCTAGTAACTCTTGTGTGGTGTGTGGATACCAAGTTGAATCCTCAAAGTAAAAATCACCAGCTTTTTTGATTTGTTTGACTGTCTCAGGGGCTAGGGGATCTTTACCTCTTGTCTTTATAAGTATCGTGTAACCCTTGTTGTGAAGAATTTTCATAATCTTCCCAACATCAACACGTCCATAATCTCTAGTCTTTGGCCAAACGATTAAAGCTTTCTTGCCGTCTTTTGGTATGCTATGTTTTTTGTAAACATCATCTTTAGTGAAATTAATATCATACTTTGGAATACCAAGATACAAATTATTGGCATCGGTGCACCTATAGAATTCTGCGCAGAACTTACTAGGCATCAAAACATAATCAGCAACATCCTTATAAAAAACATTATAACTTTCTACGAAGTCAGTTTGATATGTACATACAACCTTTGTTGCGTTTTTTGCAGTCTTTAAGATATCAATACCCCAACGATTCTCGCTGGCAAACAAAAGTCCTGTAGCGTTTGCCGCCTGTTTAGCTTTTAAGATATTTACCTTATTCTCTTCACAGAAAGACTCCAACTCTTGCTTATTTTTACCGATATAAGGACAGTTATACTTATCACTACGTGCCATGTATAAGGTTGATTTTAAATTGCGGGATCTAGCTTCCTTTATTAGTGGAGCCCAATATCTTAAATGAGTCATTTCTCTTAAAATAAAATTTACATCGCTCATAATTTTAATTTATCCATAAACTCTCTAATAAGATCATCATATATGGCCCTGTCTCTGTCAACAAGATATTTTTCATCGTGATAATATTCAATCAAATCATCGCCAAACAATTCAGCAAATTGATCACAGACCTGCTCACAATCTGATTTTGACTTCCATTTGTTTATAAAAGAACCATTCTCTTTCCTGATGTAGTTATGTTCACCAGGGCCTAATATTGGTCCATGTTCTGGACAGTAAAGAACATCTTCAACACGATCTCCACGAATTGGAACTTTCTTTGTCTCTATATCCTTTCTACCGCAATGCCTACAATAATCTAGTACTGCAAGATTTTCAGATTTTAAAACAGGGACACCAAGCGTTGTAAAAATTCTTTCAATCTCTAAGTCAACATCGTTAAAAAAGTGTTCAAAACTTACAATATTGTCTCTCTGTTCATCAAAGTTTTGAGATAATTCAAACAAAGATGTCATAAAAGTATTTTTAAACCACTCAAACACTGCATCATTTGATATGTTTCTGCCATACCTTTTGTTTCCGTAATCTCTCCATTTGTTTAGCCAAGTATAATAGAAAGAAACAGGATTTCTAAAAATATAATTAACAGGGATATATGGATTGAAGGCTCTTTGATAGTTAATCCTTTTTAGTGGTGGCTTGTTGAGTATAATCCAATCAATGTCCTTATCAAGCTTCTTTTTTGGAAACAGTTGCTCTTTCTCTAAACTATCTGCTATGCTAAGAAAATTATTTGAAGCCAAACAATTCTTTAGATCTCCCTTAGTTGTACCATTGCTAACTAGTGTGGTGTCTGTTGTAAAAGAACTCTCATTCAAAACCATAATGTTTGGATGGCCATGCATCTTATGTAACACAAAATGCGAACCAATACCGCCACTGGCGGTAATGAGTGCTCCAAGTTTAGGGCTTGCCATTTACCATCTCCTCAAATAAATTATAATATTCTTTCAAACATGTCTCCCAATCAGTAGGATACATCAGATTTTGCTTATAGTTCTTTGAAAGAAGAATATCCTGAATCTCTTCAAAAGTGTCATAAACCATGTCTTCTCCTGCAAACTCAATACAGCCACCGCCTTCAGAGTAAACATAGGTTGGAATCTTACAGGCTAAGCTTTCAAGTATGTGGTTAGGCCCAGGGTCATACCTAGAGGCACTGACATATACGTCATACTTGCCCAACTCTTCACCAAGGGCTTCACCAAACAAGGGCTCAACTACATTTGTATTTTTAAATGAACCAACCTCTCTACCAATATATGTAAAAGTAAACTCATCATTCTCACCAACAAACTTATCTAACTGATTATAGAAATCAAAACCCTTCATAACATTGTTAGACCAGTGGTGAGTAACGATGTTTACTTTTCCATTATCTATCTTATTCCTTGGCTTAAAGATGTCCAGATCTGCACCGTTATAAATAACAGAATTATTTTGACACTGCCATCCCAAATCCACATGATAGTCCCTCATCCAATCAGACACAAAAACAGTATGATTTAATATTTTGCTACAGGCATTAAGCATCTTGTCCATGTGTCTTGTGTTTTTTCTAGCGTCACACTCATTAATTCTTTGAACAAGCTTTGTTTTGCGAGACATACTGCAATAAGCGTAGGTCTCATTAATGCCAATACCAAGCTCATTTGGGCGAGGATCTTGAAGAAAAATTAAGTCTATATCCTTCTCAAACCTGTTGACAACTCTATGTCCATGATCTCTGCCATATTCATAGAAAGCTCTAACAAATTTGTTGCCCCCGCCCCATGGGCCCTCCACGACTTGTCTATTGATCAGTATCTTCATTCAAATGTCTCCATCCGATCTCGCTCTTTCTAAAAAGAATGACAGGCTCAGCATTTTGATATTGGGGATGCTTAGTCATAACCCAATCTGGATTAGCTGCCAAAAATTCATCTACTGCGGGCTTGACTCCCTTTGTTTCTTCTTCGCCCTCTTCACGAGATAGTGCCATTTCGTTATCGGCATACCCTTCTCTTTCAACAAAAAACTCATCCTGATCTGACCAACGACCATCATAGTCATCAAATATTACCATACCACCAGGAGCAAGAAGTTTAGGAATACATTCAAACTCCCTCTTTACAGTGTGATAGTTGTGGTCTCCATCAATAAGCATTAAATTGAAATAACCTTGACCTTCGTATGGTGTGCCCTTTAAATTTTCCACACAAGCTGGTAGGTAATCTAAGCTTGAAGCTATTGCCATGTCAAATGCCTGTTCAGGTTTTAAGTTGCTGTGCATGTTGCCCAATTTCGCGTTTAGCTCAGTTCTAACATTTATGTCAACGCCAACAAGATGAAAGTTATCAAACTGCAAGGACATATAATGCAAGAGGGGGATGAGAGTTTGTCCTTTGTCTACCCCAACTTCAATAACTTTAGGGTATTTGTGCCCCGATAAAAATTCCTTCATTAAAGGAAAATAACCCCAGTATGCCATTTTATTTTTCTCCCTCTTTTTGTTCTTGCAACCACTCTTCAACAGCTTCAGTGATTTTTTCAACTAGTTCATCTTTGTGATCTTCTGGTATTGTATCCATGATTTCTTTAGAATTCCTTACTGCCTCCCAGGGCATCAAAGTTTTATCATCCAATCCACAACAAATTATACACATAAATTATTCCTCATACCATTCCATGGTGGCTTGCAGACCCTTCGCTAAAGGAAACTGCTTTGCATATCCGATAGACCTAATCTTTGAAACATCAGGACAACGCCTCATTACGCTGCCCTCTGGTGCTTCGTGAATATTAAAATTATACTCTTCACCATTTAAGTCAAACAACTTCTTTGCTACATTTTTAATATCAATCTCTTCATCATCATTGCCAATATGATATATCTCCCCATTTATACCACTATCCCTAACAACTTGCAATCCTAAAAGTGCGTCTTCAACATAGCAAAATGAGCGAGTGTTTGTTGATCCGTATATATCAAATGGTCTTTGACCCGATGTGAACCTCTCTATAAACTGTGCAATAACATGCTCACTTCCCATTCTTGGTCCGTAAATATTATGAAGCCTTACAATCTTAAAATTGTCAAAATCGTAATCTTTCATGTAAGCGTAAAAAGCAACTTCGCCTATCATCTTACCTGAGCCATAACTCCACCTAACGTTTGAAACGTCTTCAACCGCAAGTGGCACATCTTCTGGTGTTGGTATAGGAAAATCAGACCCTAATAAAGTTTTAGTTCCCGCATAAGTTTCCGAACTACTGGTATAAATAACATGTGGCTTTTTCTTGTGCTTTACAATCCAATCTAAAAGATAAATAGTTGACAGTACACCAACTTTTAAAACCTTCACAGGTATCTTGTAAAAGTTGCCAGTACCATTGATAGCAGCCATATGATAAACATCTTCATAGTGATCTAATGGTAAACTGTCATAAGAAGACTGCAAGGTTAAATCTAGTTTTAAATGAGCAACATTATCAAGCTTTAAAAGTTCTGCCAACTCAGCATCGTCATTAGGTCTTTCAAAATTATCAACAATGGTAATATTGTTACCTTCTTTTGCTAATTTTTTTGCAAGGTGAAATCCAACAAAGCCTGCGCCGCCAGTTATTAAAATCTCTTTCACCACTCAATAACCTCAAAGTTTTCCTGGTTAATATCCTTATGAAGAACTTTGAGCATGTTACCTTGAACATCAAGTGGTAGCTTCCAGTCACCATTTGGAATGAGAAGCTCTTCAATTGATTGTGGCCTAGACCTACTCATATCAAGAGGCAGATCCTTTGCCCACTGATAATACATGTGGTTACTTTGAGCGGGCCAGTATTCTCCATACCTTTTGCCGCCTCTGATACGTGCATTGCGACCGTCCTTACCAGTGATAATAACTGCAGCAGGTGGATTCCATGGCATATATGGCTTCATCAGACCCCCGTACTGATCGTTAATCTTTTCAACAAAATGAGTTTCGGGAGTGCCCCAAGATCCATATGTCCAACCACCAAGCTCTTTGAGCATGGAGGTTCTAAAAAAAGCATCGCCTGCACCTCCAATTCGGCGGCCTCTATCAATAGCAAAGATATTGTTATCTGCCTCAAAGTGATCAGTAAAGTATGTCGCCTCAAGCCTCACTCTTCGCTGCGCATCAAGACAAATGTTACCAACATTGTCGCACTCCTCCATCAACTCTACATACGAGTCAACCCAGTTCTTTTTGACAAATTGCATGTCGCCCTGAAGTGGAACAAAATACTCCCCCTCTGCCATATCAAGTAACAAGTTTAAAGCGTCTGAAAAAGGATTCATGTGCGCGGTGTCCTGGTAGTGCTCAAGAACGAACTTTTTGTCTTTTCTTGTATCTTCTTGATTTACTACGGTCCACCCTCTATCTGCAAGAGTTTGTAAATATTCTTTTGTTCCTGATTCCTTAGAGTTGTCATCAATGCAAATTAATTGTACGTCTTTCTGTTCTTCAATTGACTGCATCAGTGACTCTGCGCAACTCTTTAAATAATGAAGTCTATTGTAGTTTACAATACCAAATGTAATTTTACTCATGTCTCATACCCTTCATGACTGTAGATCTATATTTCCTATTCTCATCTAAAATGTTTTGAAAAAACCTGCCTTTAGTTCCTATTCTTTCTGCTAGATTCGCCATAGCCTTGGTATCTTTTGGCAAACAAACACCAGCAAAACCTCTAAAATTATCATTACAATCTAAATAAGAATCATGTATATGCTCTCTGTTGATTATGACATTTTTAATATTAGAATAATTTACATCCATCATATCACATAATTCACAAAAGTTGTTGGCAAAAGTTATCAAAGTAGCGTTATAAACATTGCTAAAATACTTGCAAAACTCTGCCTCTGTAGTTGATAACCTTTTAAATACCTTTGGATAATGACCGTGAGATTTCATAATGAGCATATACTGCTCATCTGTATTACAGCCAATCACACACAGATCATGGTTGTTAATAAAGTCTGAGACAGCACAACGCTCACGTAAAAACTCTGGAACAAAACAAATATTTGGATTTTGCATTCTTGTTATCAGCGACTTTGTTGTTCCTGGCTCTACTGTAGACTTTATTGCGATTACACCGTGATACCCAGCATCACACAGCTCTGTAACAACCTTTGTCACGATACTAGTATCACAACGCCCTTCATCATCTGATGGTGTTGGTACGCAAATATAACAAATACTTGTACCAAGAACGTCCGACAAGGATGTTTCTTTGTGAGCGATATCATAGTACGGAACAGTGTGTCCAAGTTTTTGAAACCCTTGCCGAACAGCGCCGCCGACCACGCCGAGACCGATAATACCAATTTTCATAATTACCCCTTCCTTGTAACCAAAATGTCTAAATCATAAAAATAAAGATAATCTATTTCTGTTCCCAGAAAGCAGTTTATCGCATGCTCAGGTGTTTCACATATAGGTTCTCTATCGTTGAAGCTTGTGTTCAAAATTATAGGAACACCTGACTTTTCTTTCCACTTTGTGAGAAAATCAAAATACCACTTATTATCATCCTCTGTGACAGTCTGAAGTCGGGCAGTATCATCAAAGTGTACAACTGCTGGGACCTTCTCTTTTACTTCGTCTCTAAATTTTACAACAAAGCTCATGTAAGGACTGTCTTTGTCTATCTCAAACCATTCTGCAACCTCACTTCGCAAAATTGAAGGAGCAAAAGGTCTAAACCACTGGCGATGCTTCACCTTTTCGTTGATAGTTGATTTCATGTCTTGGCTACGAGGGTCCGCCAGAATACTTCTATTTCCAAGCGCTCTGCGTCCTGACTCAGAACCGCCTCCAAAAACTGCTACGATGTTTTGCTTATCAAGTAATTCAACAACTTCATCTAAATCAGCCTTTCTCGCATCAATCTTATCATCCATCGCGGCAATTGTTGATTCTATCTTATCTGTATGATCTACACCAAGATATGGAGTAAAATTGTCTTTCCAAGTGATTCTAGGGTTGTCCAAAACATGATGCCAAATATATTGAGCAGCGCCAATTGTAAGTCCACCATCGTGTGGTGTAGGTGTAACGTAAAGGTTTTTATCTTTAAACCAACCTAAGCATTTGCCCATAACAACTGAATTTAAGGATACACCTCCAGCAAAACATATGTTTGTGTTGTGATCGTACTCGTCTACAAACTTTGTAAGAAGATTGAACATATACCTTTCTGTTGCTGCCTGTAAGCCTGCTGCTAAATCAAACTTATTCTGCTCACTTTGATTTGCCAAATCTGTCCACTTCGCTAAGTAAGGATGACGAGGGTCTGTGCCTACGTTAGCGCCCTTTGGTTGGGTTGATGGTTTAAACGATGCTGCTTGGCTATCCCTTTCAAGCATATTGTAGAAATCAAAAAAGTATTTGTGTTTGTCTCCCAGTGCAGCCATTGCCATAACAGTGCCTGCTTGGTGCCCTCTTGGCCAACCAGATTGCAAGCCAAATACGTATCTAGTTACCCGAGTCCAAACACCACCAATATTAACTTCATGAATTGGAAATGTTTTGATCGGAGTTATTTTATTTCCTTTACCTTGCCACACAGTAAACGCAGTTATAAAGCCTGTATCAGTTTCCATGCCGCCGCCGTCCATAGTAAAAATAAGGGCATCATCAAAGTTGCTGGAAAAGAAAGCATTAGCTGCATGGGCTTGATGGTGACTCATAACATGAATCTGTCCACCGTTTGATTCAACAATGTCAGTAATCTTTTTTAATGACTCTGGATACGCTCTTAGTTTGCTAAAAGAGTGGTTAGTAACAAAATGCTTTATGTCACTTAAGTCTCCCATCTCATCAAACATGAACTGAACCCCATCACCATAAGGTTCTTTCTCTCTAA
>Ga0315330_10003403_pt1 | contig 10925 bp, 9 predicted proteins | sample M140m34915metaG_FD_203453 | JGI IMG/M metagenome (GOLD analysis project Ga0315330, IMG submission 203453) | Ammonia-oxidizing marine archaeal communities from Monterey Bay, California, United States - M1 40m 34915 | ecosystem: Environmental > Aquatic > Marine > Intertidal zone | place: USA... | reverse complement strand
CGACCCTTCCGCCTAAAAGGCTTTCCGCTTAATCGCTTTCGATAAAGCAAGGCGCGGCGTCATACCCAAAACTGTCTTGACCCATTTTAAGCTCTATGACATCCTGAGATTCTGCCGATACTTATGTAATTGGCGTTTGTTCCGCTAATCCCAGCCGCCACAAACGCGAAAACATATAACAAAAAAAAGCCGGTAAAAACAAGAAGGACGATAAAACAATATGCAGCAGGGTGACACACCTTATTCTGCGTCCAGTGCTTCAGCTGATTGTGCGGTTAAGCAAGCGCAACTCCGGTAATCAGGGCATCTAATAAGACAAATAGATACCTCTAATTTATTAGGTATTGAAGATCTGCGGATAGTTAATGATGAGCGACGAGCATACTAGCGCAATGGAAGTTAAAAGCATCAATATCGATCAAAAATTGATCGAAGAAGGCACTGCGCAACTTACCAGCGAGATACAAGTGCTCGAAACCTGGTTACTTGAACTGGATTCCTCCAACGGTAAAGACTCCGAGGTAATTGCGGCGAAGAAATCCTATAACGACATGCTGCGTAGTCGAAAGGAAATGCTCAGCACCCTGGCGCGTCAGGCCAAGCTCCAGGCCGTCGCTACCGACTAGGTAGTCAACCCAATCCGCAAAACCCCCGCTTATTCGCAGGCCCCATGCTGACACCAGATCAAGCTAAAACCATGCTGTCACTTCAACACAGCATGAATACTAAGGTCGATCCTGACTGGATGCAGGCACGTTATCCCTATCTGCGCGCAGTTGCCATTGAGGGTGCTGAAGCCATTGAGCATCATGGCTGGAAATGGTGGAAGAAGCAGGAACTGGATCTGCCGCAGCTGCAGATGGAGTTAATCGATATCTGGCATTTTATCCTATCTGAATTGTTACTGCGCAGTCATGACAATGGTGTCGATCCGCAACAAGCCCTCCATAACGCGCTGCGAGCCAGTGAGAGCATCTCGCGGGTACAATTCGACGACAGTGATTACAAGCTGACAGAGATAGATCTATTGTCGAAGCTGGAGTTGCTTATCGGACTCTCCGTGGCCAGTCGCATTGAACTGGCCGTATTTGCCAGCATCATGGCTGATTGTCAGCTGGATTGGACGGAGTTGTTTCGCCAATACGTAGGAAAAAACGTGTTGAATATGTTCCGTCAGGATAAAGGGTATAAGTCCGGAGTCTACAAAAAGGTTTGGAACGGGCGAGAGGATAACGAATATCTGGTAGAAATCATCCACACGCTGGATGCCAGCAGTGTGGACTTCAAGGAAGCTATCTACGAGGCACTCGAAGCGGCTTATCCTGAGACCGGCATTTGATCATTACACACCAGATTATCAAACACCGGCCATATATTGAGCGACCTCAGGCCTTACTGATAGTAAGCATTTTCCTTGACGGAGTGATCTGTCACGTCGCGCACCTCAGTCAGCTGGGGTAATTGGCTCAGCAGGGTTTTCTCAACGCCCTCTTTTAGCGTGACATCTACCATACCGCAGCCCTGGCATCCTCCACCAAAACGAAGCACTGCCACCGAATCCTCAAAGATTTCCTCCAAGGTAACCATGCCTCCGTGAGCTGCGAGACCCGGATTGACCTCGTTGTAGAGGATGTAATTCACCCGTTCTTCGATAGAGCTATTCTCAGTAATCTTTGGCAATCGCGAATTCGGCGCCTTGATAGTGAGCTGCCCTCCCATCGAATCTTTTTGAAAGTCCACAACAGCGTCTTCCAGAAACGGAATGCTGGGTTGATCTAAATAGACGATAAAACCAGAGAGCTCCTGCACGTCATCATCTTCTTTTTCTTCTCCCGGCCGACAGAACGAGATGCAGGTTTCCGCTCTGGGCGTACCAGCATCAAGAATAAAGATTCGCACCGCGATTCCCTCGACGTCTTGCTTCTGCAGCAGTTCAGACAAATATTCCTGCGCTGACCCTGTGATGTTGACCATGGATCCCTCTGGCTTTCACGATAATTGAAGGTGACTTCGATGCTCGATTGCTCAATTCGAAGCCACAATATGATACCTGATCAATAATGGCTTGAGAATACCCGAGTAAAATACTAAGGTTCTAGCTTGACCGCGCACACTGCACCAAGGGGCTGGCGATGAACGGCGCTTCTGGTAAAATTCACCGCCCTTCAGATTGACTTCGACAATGACTGATAACACAACTGAGACACCCCTTCGCGAGGCACTGGCTTCACGCATCCTGCTGCTCGATGGCGCTATGGGGACCATGATTCAGTCCCACAAACTGTCCGATGCGGAATTTCGCGGAGAGCGCTTTGCAGATTTCCCTCACGAATTGTCTGGAAATAGCGACCTGCTCTCTCTCACGCAGCCAGATATCATACGGAATATTCACCGCGCCTACCTTGAGGCGGGCGCTGATATTATTGAAACCAATACATTTAGCTCTACCCGAGCCGCGCAGGCTGACTATCACCTTGAAGACTTAACCTACGAACTCAACTTTGAGTCTGCAAGCCTGGCCCGCTCTGCGGCGGACGAATACAAGCTACTTACGCCTGAAAAGCCCCGCTTCGTCGCCGGCATTATCGGCCCTACCAGCCGGAGCGCCTCTATCTCACCGGATGTTAACGACCCGGGGTTCCGCAATACCAGTTTTGATGAGCTAGTAGACGACTACTTCACGTCAACCGAAGGCTTGATGGATGGCGGCGCTGACATCATCATGATCGAAACCTCATTCGATACCCTTAATGCCAAAGCAGCCATCTTCGCTGTCCACAAGTGTTTTAAAGCCAGGGGACACGGCCTGCCTCTTATGATATCGGGTACCATAACCGATGCCAGTGGTCGCACCCTTTCTGGGCAGACCGTAGGAGGATTCTGTAATTCCATCGCCCACGCCGACGCACTAGCGGTGGGCTTCAACTGCGCGCTAGGCGCCGATCAATTGCGCCCACACATCGAAGAAATGTCCTCCATTGTTCCGGCCCTTGTTTCGGCCCACCCCAATGCAGGATTGCCGAATGAGTTTGGTGAGTACGACCAAACTCCAGAAGAAATGGCGGCTTTGTTGGGGGAATTCGCAAAGTCCGGCTTTGTCAATATAATCGGCGGCTGCTGTGGCACCACACCTGCCCATATCACCGCTTTAGCTCAAGCGGTCGCTGGTGTTGCCCCCCGGCAGATTCCAGAACTGGCACCAGCTTGCCGTTTAAGTGGCCTTGAAGCCTTTAATATTTCAGCAGATTCATTATTCATTAACGTGGGTGAGCGGACCAATGTCACGGGCTCAGCTCGCTTCGCACGATTGATCAAAGAGGAGAATTTCGACGAAGCTCTTGAAGTAGCGCGAGAGCAAGTGGAGGCCGGCGCCCAAATAATAGATGTCAACATGGATGAGGGCATGCTCGACTCAAAGGGCGCTATGGAGAGGTTTCTCAAGCTGCTCGCCGCTGAGCCAGACATTAGCCGTGTGCCCCTGATGATCGATTCCTCCAAGTGGGAGATTATAGAGACCGGCTTGAAATGTGTTCAAGGCAAAGCAATAGTAAATTCAATCAGTATGAAGGAAGGCGAAGCAGATTTCCTTGCCAAAGCCGAGCTTTGCATGCAGTACGGCGCCGCAGTGATTGTCATGGCATTCGACGAGTTCGGCCAGGCGGACAGCCTTCAGCGCAAGCAGGAGATTTGTGCCCGCAGCTACAAAGCACTGACGGAGAAACTTGGGTTCCCCGCAGAAGATATCATCTTCGATCCTAACATCTTCGCGGTAGCAACCGGCATCGAAGAACACAATAACTACGCCGTCGATTTTATCGATAGCTGCCGATATATAAAAAATAATCTACCTGGCGCTCTTATTTCTGGTGGCGTCAGCAACGTATCTTTTTCATTTCGCGGCAATAACACCGTTCGTGAAGCTATTCACTCCGTGTTCCTGTATCACGCTATCAAGGCCGGACTGGATATGGGCATAGTTAACGCCGGTCAACTCGCCGTCTATGATGATATTCCCGCCGATCTAAAAAATGCGGTAGAAGACGTCGTACTAAACCGACGAGCAGATGCCACTGATCGCTTGATGGAAGTTGCACAAGATTACTCTGGCAGCGGCCCCGTCGAAAGAACTGAGGATCTAAGCTGGAGAGAATCCTCTGTTCAGGAGCGCCTAACTTACGCGCTCATCAAAGGCATCACTAAATTTATCGAGGAAGATACAGAAGCTGCTCGTCAGCAGGTTGAAAGACCCATCCAGGTGATTGAAGGACCGCTCATGCAGGGCATGGGGGAGGTCGGCGATTTATTTGGCGCAGGAAAGATGTTCTTGCCGCAAGTGGTCAAAAGCGCCCGCGTCATGAAACAGGCCGTAGCCTATCTGCTGCCCTATATTGAGGCCGAGAAATCTGACGGCGCCGTTCAGAGCAAAGGTAAAATTCTTCTCGCCACCGTGAAAGGCGATGTCCATGATATTGGCAAGAACATCGTTGGTGTGGTCCTTGGGTGTAATAACTATGATGTGATTGACCTCGGGGTCATGGTGCCTTGCGAAAAAATTCTGCGGGTTGCGCGTGAGGAACAGGTCGACATTGTAGGTCTCAGCGGCTTGATTACCCCTTCGTTGGACGAGATGGTGCACATTGCCAAAGAAATGCAGCGTCTGGATTTTCAAATACCTCTACTCATTGGCGGCGCCACTACTTCGAAAGCGCATACGGCAGTCAAGATCGAAGAGAACTACAAAAATGACGCCACCGTATATGTTCCAGACGCATCCCGTAGCGTGACCGTAGTCAGTCGCCTGCTAAGCAAACAACAAAAGCCAGACTACTGCGAACAGTTGCGCAACGAATACGCCGACATCCGCGAGCGCTCTGCCAACCGCAGCGCCAAACGAAAGTTGATTCCCTACCAGTCCGCAAACGCCAATGCGTACGAACCTGTCTGGTCGGAGTATGAACCTACACAACCCACCTTCCTTGGGACAAGAATATTTGAAGACTATTCTCTGGCAGACCTGGTGCCATACATCGACTGGACACCGTTTTTCATCACCTGGTCACTGGCCGGCAAATTTCCCGCCATTCTGAAAGATGCCACCGTGGGCGAAGCTGCTTCAGATCTATACCAAGATGCTCAAGCCATGCTCAAGGAAATCATTGAGAGTAGATCGCTCAAGGCAAAGGCAGTGGTAGGATTTTGGCCAGCTCAACGCAGTAATCGCAATGACGTCACGCTCTATCACGAGAATGGCGCATCAGACCCGCTATATACGCTGCACTTTCTGAGGCAGCAAATGGAGAAGCAGGATAAGCTTTCGCACCTCAGTTTAGCTGATTACATTGCGCCAGATAGTGCTGGCAAGCAGGATTACATCGGTGCCTTCGTTGTCACTGCCGGAATAGGTGCCGAAGAATTGGCCGCCAAGTACGAAGCCGATCACAATGACTACAGTGCCCTGCTGGTCAAAGCGCTCGCAGATCGACTCGCGGAAGCCTTCGCCGAGCATATGCATGAAAGAGTGCGCAAGGAATTTTGGGGCTATCAGCCAGAGGAAGCCTTGAGCAATGATCAACTCATCAAAGAAGCCTATCAGGGCATCAGGCCTGCACCAGGATATCCCGCCTGCCCGGATCACTCTGAAAAGCTGACTCTGTTCAAGCTGCTAAATACAGCTGAGGCCATCGGCGTTGAACTTACAGAGAGCTATGCCATGACGCCTGCGGCAACGGTCAGCGGCCTGTACTTCTCTCACCCAGACTCTAAATACTTCCCGGTAGGAAAAATCACCGCGGAACAGGTCACAGATCTGGCTGAGCGGAAGGCAACGGATCTTGATGTGATGACGCGGCTGCTTGCACCCAATCTGGATTGACCCTTTAGCCTTGGCTGTCTCCGCCGCGTTGGCTAAAATCATTCGACCTACTAATAACTGAGATACGCCCGTGTACCAATACGACCAGTATGACCATCAGATGCTGGCCGATCGCGTCGGCCAATTTCGTGATCAGACGCGCCGCTACCTAGATGGCCAGCTTTCTGATGCTGAATTTTTGCCGTTGCGCCTGCAGAACGGGCTGTATATCCAGCGACTTGCGCCTATGCTAAGAGTCGCTGTGCCTTACGGACTCTTAGCGTCCCAACAACTCCGCAAACTCGCTTATATCGCAAGACACTATGACAAGGGTTATGGCCACTTCACGACGCGGCAGAACATTCAGTTTAACTGGCCTGAGCTCGGGGATGTACCGGAAATTCTGGAACATCTTGCCGAAGTAGAAATGCACGCGATACAGACCAGCGGCAACTGTATTCGCAATACCACGACCGACCAGTTCGCAGGTGTGGCAGCAGATGAAATTGAAGATTCGCGCCATTACTGCGAGATTATTCGGCAGTGGTCGACCTTCCACCCCGAATTTGCTTTCCTACCCCGGAAATTCAAGATCGCCGTGTGCGGTACACAAATTGACCAGGCGGCAACCCAGGTGCATGACATCGGTATATACCTAACCCGCAATGACGCCGGTGAAACTGGCTTTCGAATTCTCGCAGGAGGCGGTCTGGGGCGAACGCCAGTAATCGGCCAGCAAGTCTTTTCATTCGTGCCTCAAGTCGATCTACTTACAGCACTTGAAGCGATTCTCAGGGTCTACAATCGTGAAGGCAGGCGTGACAACAAGTACAAAGCTCGCATCAAGATCCTTGTCAAAGAATTAGGCATCGATGCTTTCAAAGCAAAGGTAATGCAAGAATACGAGCGTATTTTCGGTGGTCCTCAGACTCTTACGAACGAGGAAATTTCCCGCTGTCGGTCGTTCTTCACTGACCCGGACTATGAAGATTTGCACGATGCACCGGCGGAACTCGGCGCGGCACTGGAAACAAACGCCTTGTTCGCGAGCTGGCATAGCAACAATGTGCACCCCCACAAGAAGACTGGCTATGCCATCGTCACAGTGAGCATGAAAGAAACCGGTGTTGCCCCCGGCGATATCACTGACAGGCAACTGGAATACCTGGCCGACCTCGCAGAGCAATATAGCTTTGGCGAAGTTCGCGTCACTCACCATCAAAACGTTGTGCTGGCCGATGTTACGCAGAAAGACCTCCATGCACTTTGGTATCAACTCAAGCAGCAAGACCTTGCAGCACAAAATCAGGGGTTGTTAACCGATGTGATTTGCTGCCCAGGCGGCGACTTCTGTGCGCTAGCAAACGCCAAGTCTATCCCAATTGCAGAGTCCATCCAGAGACAGTTTCCTGACCAGCAGGAGCTCGAGGACATAGGGCAGATGGACGTGAAGATATCTGGCTGTATGAATGCTTGCGGCCATCACCACGTCGGAAACGTCGGCATACTCGGCGTAGACAAAAAAGGTGAAGAGTTTTACCAGGTCTCTCTAGGTGGCAGCTCCAAACACAACGCCAGCCTGGCAAAAATTATGGGTCCAGCCTTTGCCCAGGAAGAGATTCCTCAAGTTGTCGCCAACTTGGTGTCTGTCTACAGGGATCTCAGACAAGAGCAGGAAACCTTTATCGAGACTTATCGCCGAGTCGGTATGGAGCCCTTCAAGGAAAAAGTTTATGCCAAAGCTGATTAATAACGGTGCTCTTGTCGACGATCAATGGACAGTGCTCAATGAGGCGACCGGCCCCGAAGTACTGCGTGTCGTCAGGGGTAAGAATTTTATCGTGCCGCTGAAATTCTGGCAGATGTTTAGACCTGAAATCGAAGAGTTTGGCGCTGACATCAGCATATGGTTAAACAGTGACGAAAATATCGATTCGATTGCGGAAGAAGTTCATAGCTTTCCCATGATCGCACTGAATTTCCCGGTATTTTCCGATGGCCGCTCTTATACCAACGCCAGGGAGCTACGTGAAAAATTTAATTACCAGGGTCAAATTCGCGCCATAGGTGACGTCCTGAGGGATCAGCTCTATTATATGTCTCGCTGCGGATTTGATGCGTTTAGCCTGCGTTTTGACCAGGATGCAGATGCATGCCTGGAGGCATTTAAGGATTTTAAAACCAACTATCAGGGCACCGTTGCCGAACCCGCCCCCTTGTTCCGCCGACGCTGACTGACTATAGTCGATTAAGTGCCTAAGCAGCTATCGACCACTTTACCCGGATCCCGTTGGCGACCTAATGGAACAAGAATACCTCCTGTTTTCATCTTTTCTCATCTTTACTGGTGCTGCATTAATCAGCACAGTCGCCCTGTTTTTCCGTCAACCACTGCTAGTCGCCTAAATTGTTCTCGGCGTTATTCTCGGCCCCTTTGGACACGAGTACATAGCGGACGCAAGTTTACTCTCAGACATTGCGGAATTCGGCACCCTGTTTCTGCTATTTCTGTTGGTCCTTGATATGAAGCCCATAAAGCTGCTGGGCACGGTTAAAAAAACGTTCCTCGTGACTCTGGCCAGTGCAGCGGTATTTTTCCTGCTGGGATACAGCACCGGACTCATGTTTAACTATTCTGGAACTGAGAGCCTGGTCATTGAATTAGCGATGGTGTTTTCCAGCACTATTATCGGTATCAAACTACTCCCAACTAAGGTTCTGCACTAGAAGCACAAGTGAGAATTAATGGTGGGAATCTTGTTGCTGCAGGATTTCATTGCGATTTTTATGCTCGCCTTTTTCGATAACAATAATATTGACCTGGGAAACGCGCTGAGGGTATTACTAGCATTCCCTGTGCTCATCATTTTCGCTTATCTCACGACGAAATTTATCCTGATAAAACTCATCGCCAGGTTTGATCACTTCAAGGAGTATATCTTGTTACTGGCAATCGGCTGGTGTCTTGGTCTTGCAGCTCTGGCGGCGGAGATTGGCCTGTCTGACGAGATCGGGGCCTTTGTCGCCGGCGTGTCACCGGCTACCAGCCCCATCGCGCTGTTTATAGCCTATAGCCTGAAACCATTGCGGGATTTATTCCTGATTCTGTTGTTCTTTTCACTGGGCGCACAGTTGAATATCGGGCTGCTCTCGGAAGTCATCGCATCTGCGCTGTTGCTGGCCGCCCTCGGCCTGTCACTAAAGCCAATTGCGTTCCGCTACCTGCTGCGTTGTTTTAGCGAGAGAAACCGGCTGGCCTGGGATGCGGGCCTGCGTCTGCGTCAGATTAGTGAGTTTTCTTTGCTCATCGCCTTCGTTGCCACGCAGCCCGGCGTCATCGGCGAACTTGCTTCCCTGACTATTCAAGCAGCAGCAATCGTCAGCTTCCTGATTTTTTCTTATATCGTCGTACTTTTCTGCCCAACATCGATCGCGATCAACAGTAAGTTACGCCGGGACTGCACCTCCGTAACCACATTCCTGTTACGATCAGGCCTGCAAATTGAGGAGGAATCGGCCGGTTGCACCGCCAGCCAGGACGGTCTTCAGGCTGGCGTCCAACTGATCAAGGGTAATCTCCGTGCAAAGCTGCTCAAGTCCATCGAACTGCCAGTCATTGGCAAGCTTGATCCAGATGTCCTGCTTACGCGCCAGTGGCAGTTCTACCGAGTCGACCCCCAATAGATTCACGCCGCGCAATATAAACGGCAGAACCGAGGCCTGGAACATGGGCGACTGCACCAACCCACAGGCGGCTACACTGCCCCCATACTTAAGTGCCTTAATCACATTGAACAGTGTATCCCCGCCCACTACATCTACGGCACCAGCCCAGCGCTCCCGCAACATCGGTTTGGGTGAGGCTTCGCTTATTTCAGTGCGATTGAGGATCGAGCTCGCACCTATGCCTTGCAATACCTCTTGCGCCTCAGGTTTACCAGTGCTCGCAACAACCTCAAACCCTAATTTGGCCAAAATTGCCATGGCAATGATGCCTACTCCACCAGTTGCCCCTGTCACCAACACTTCCCCGCTGTTAGTTTCGAGCCCACTTCGCAACAGCGCATCGACACACAAACCAGCCGTCAGGCCTGCCGTACCCAACCGCATACTCATTGCCATATCTAATCCAGCAGGCAACGCAATTACCCAATTGGCCGGCACCCGAATCATTTGACCAAAACCGCCAGCGGTATTCATTCCCAGGTCATAACCGGTAACCAATACCTCCTGCCCGACTCGAAACTTGTCGGTGTCAGAACTGAGCACAGTGCCTGCCGCATCGATGCCAGGAGTGTGCGGATACTTTCTGGTCACGCCGCGATTGCCACTAGCCGATAGGGCATCTTTATAATTTAAGGACGAGTAATGCACCGAAATTAAAACCTCACCCTCGTGCAACTGTTCGACACTTCGCTCTATCACGGAGCCCTGAAACTGTTTTTCCGAGACTTCTGCAACTTCGAAGGCTTTAAAATGTGACACTGAGTATCTCCTTAGCTCGGTTATTATATCTAAAAGCGCTTATATGTTTAATTTAGGAATCCGGGCTATCAGGCGTTATTGATAGATATCGTTGCGCGACTGGGTGAAAAACCTACTAAGCACTTTTTCAAAGCTGTTCTCTAACACATTACCTAGCTTATCCTGTATCGACTGGCGCACTTCGTACTCGACCTCAAAAACCTCCGCCAAATCGCAGGCCTGCAGAATACACTCGTCGCTAGTCCGAATATCATCCACCATATACTTTTCTTTCGCCTGGCTCCCGAGCCATGTTTCCCCAGTTGCTACCTTATCTATATCTACACTGGGTCGGTGGTATTTCACCCAAGTCTTAAAGATATCATGGATAGTCTGAACATCTTCTTGCACTTTTTCCCGACTCTTGTCGGTAATTTCGCCAAAAGTGGTTAAGGTGCGCTTGTATTCACCGGCACTGATCATTTCGTAATCAACATCGTGCTTCTTCAAGACTCGATGGAAGTTAGGCAGCTGCACAATCACACCAATAGAACCGATAATCGCGAACGGCGCGGCAACCAGCTTGTCCGCCAGGCAGGCCATCATATAA
>Ga0315330_10003399_pt1 | contig 10929 bp, 8 predicted proteins | sample M140m34915metaG_FD_203453 | JGI IMG/M metagenome (GOLD analysis project Ga0315330, IMG submission 203453) | Ammonia-oxidizing marine archaeal communities from Monterey Bay, California, United States - M1 40m 34915 | ecosystem: Environmental > Aquatic > Marine > Intertidal zone | place: USA... | reverse complement strand
GTGCATTTTTTGGGGCATCTGGGCCGAAGACGGCTATTGAAGAGGGAGCAAAAATTTTCAAATCATTATTTAGTGCAGTTTCTAAAACAGAAATAGTACCCCCAATATTGATTTTTTTACAAAGTTCAGGTTTTTTTTCACCTGTGGCTGAAAGTATAGCGGCTAAATGATAAATTTCTTGGATATCATATTCTTTTACTAAATTATCCATTGAATCGGAGTCGACTACGCTTAGAATCTCGAATGGCCCATTTTGTACTCCTGGATTATCGTCTAATTTTCTTACATCTGTTGCTAAAATATTGTCATTTCCATGAATTTTTCGAAGTTCTTCTACTAATTCTGTTCCAATTTGTCCAAGTGCTCCCGTGACCATTATTTTTTGCGGCCCCGACGCAGACATGGGCTTGGGTATAGTACTCAATAAATGAACCTAAAGTAACATTTAGGAGTATGGGCATAGCCAATGTTGATATGTCTAGTATATCCCGTTCAAATCCCGTTGATTACATGAAGTATGTCGTCGTCACCGGAGGAGTGCTATCAGGATTGGGCAAAGGAGTAACGGCGAGTAGTATCGGAGTATTGCTTAAATCGGCAGGATTACGTGTTACTGCAGTAAAAATTGACCCCTATCTCAACAGTGATGCTGGTACTATGAGTCCTTTTGAACATGGGGAAGTATTCGTATTAGACGATGGAGGAGAAGCGGATTTAGATTTAGGGAACTATGAGAGGTTTCTAGATATTGCACTTTCTAAAGACAATAATATTACAACTGGGAAGGTATACTCTTCAGTTATAGAGAAAGAAAGAAGAGGAGATTATCTGGGAAAAACAGTTCAAGTCGTACCACATATTACTGATGAAATTCAAGATTGGATTGAAAATGTCGCCAATGAATCCAGTGATGAAGAAAATAATCCTCCTGATGCCTGTGTTATTGAGCTAGGTGGAACTGTTGGAGATATTGAAAGTGCTCCATTTGTAGAAGCACTTAGGCAATTTCAATTTAGAGTAGGTGAAGAAAATATTTGTTTTGTTCATGTAAGTTTAGTACCAGTAATGGGCCCAGTAGGAGAACAAAAAACAAAACCGACACAACATACAGTGAAGGAATTGAGAGGTTTAGGGATAATTCCAGATATCTTAGTATGTAGGTCTGAAGTTGCATTAGTCGATGAAACCCGTGAAAAATTGGCTAAGTTTTGCCATGTATCTTCTGAAGCTGTAATTTCAGCACATGATGTTGCTAACATATACCATGTACCAATTATGATGAATCGTCAAGGAGTAAGAGAATTATTGGCATCCAAACTCAATTTTAATTTACCAGATAAGAGTAAATTATTAGAAGATTGGAGGGCGATGGCAAATCATGTTAATTCCTTGGAAGAAGAAGTTCATATAGCAATGGTTGGTAAGTATACTGGACTTTCTGATTCGTATCTTAGTGTTACAAAGGCACTTCAGCATGCCTCATATAGTGTCGGTAAAAAATTGGTCATTGATTGGATAGAATCAGTTAATTTAGAAGTCGGCGATTCATCTGAATCCGAAGTTTATCAAAAATCATGGGATTTACTGAAAAGGGCTGATGGAATATTAGTGCCAGGAGGTTTTGGAGGTAGAGGTATTGAGGGAAAAATTAGTGCTGCGAAATACGCAAGAGAAAATAATATTCCATACCTTGGAGTCTGTTTAGGATTACAAGTAGCAACAATAGAATTTTGTAGAAATGTTCTTGGAATAAAAAATGCTAATTCTGCTGAATTTGATGACAATGAAGAAAATCATGTTGTAGTTTTTATGCCTGAAATTTCAAAGACACATATGGGAGGGACTATGAGGCTCGGTTCTAAACCAACTCCTTTTCTTGTAGATGATTGTAAGATCCGGAGACTTTACAATAATGAATCATATGTTGATGAGAGACATAGGCACAGGTACGAAGTTAATCCTGAATTAATAGAAAAGATTGAAGAAGCTGGATTAATATATGTTGGAAAAGATGAAACTGGCAAAAGATGTGAAATAATGGAATTAAGAGATCACCCGTACTATGTTGGAACACAATATCACCCTGAGTTTAAATCTAGACCAAATAGGCCAAGTCCTCCATTCTTAGGATTACTAAAAGCTGCTTGCGGGATTGAAATCTAGTCTACAGATATAGGCAAAATTCGAGTTGTACGATATCCTTGTAATACTTTCATATATTTTTTAAAAGAGAATTCGGAATCTAATTCTTCATCTCCTGTTTCAATTCTTAATTTCCTTACGGTTAACAATTTAGCAGGTGTTACCACTCCGAGTATATTATCAATCCCAATCTTACGTATTACTGTATGAGATAATTGTAGATTTCCTCGGCCTATCAAAAATCCTTGTCCGCCCATTGGAGATAAAAGTGCAATAAATTGACCAGAATGAGAATTTAAGAGTTTCAAAATTTGTTTTTCATCTAAATCCGAACCTACTATGTTGCTACCCAGCGAAACATCTATTCCTAGAGTCGTTAGATTAAAGCCAATATATTCGCCTATAGATTGTAATGTTCCTCCTGAACCCCATATTATCATAGTATCTTCTTTTACTAAAGTTTCTTGGATGTGTTCTGCCAAGCCTTCAATAATTTCTTCCTCACTACTAACTTCAACTCTCTGTTTTGAACCCTGCATCCAACGAGGACTAGAGGGAGTATGGGCTTCTGCATAATGTCTTACTATCCATTCTCCATTCCTATACTTCTCTTCATCCAAATCTAAAACTTCAGTGCTTGCTACTAATAAATCCCCTCTGATCCAAGCAGAGAGAACTTCGGCAGCTGCCTTAGGAGATGCTGCAAATGATCCAGAATACATTTTTACACCAGTTGGTACACCAATTAAAGGTAATTTGGGCTTATCTAATTTTGCCAATTCTGCCACGATATCGCGAGTAGTACCGTCTCCTCCTGCATAAACTATCAAATCAACGCCATAATCAATAATTTTTTTGATTACCTCTTTTGTATCATTGGAACTTGTTTCTCCATGAGATTCATGAATTATCTTTATATCTCCTAAATTGATTTCTCGGGGAATCCATTCTGTCCCCATCCTTCCTTCACTTGTTATCCACGATATATCGACAGAATCTGATTTATGCAGGGAAGAAAAATAATTTAGAAAGGTCATTATTCTAGGTCCTGATCTATCATCTGCGCCCATTGAGCGAGCCAAATTAGCCTTGCCATCAGATCCTTTAAGTCCTAATTTACCGCCCAATCCTGCGTCTGGATTAACCACTAGCCCTAGTCTAATCATGAGTCCGGGTAGGGATGGTCGTTATTATCGCTACACACCCCCACGGCTGTCATATGAGAGCGGTGGTAGCACTTGGCGGAAATGCGCTTCTACGTAGAGGAGAGGAATTAACTGCAGAAAATCAACGTAATAACGTAAAGATAGCAGCTAAAGCGCTTGCTCCACTTGTAGGAAAATACCAATTAGTGATTACACATGGAAATGGGCCACAAGTTGGACTTTTGTCACTTCAGTCGGCTGCTTATACTGATGTCAAAGAATATCCTTTAGATGTATTAGGAGCGCAAACAGAAGGAATGATTGGGTATATGATTGAGCAAGAATTAGGAAATTTACTGCCAATTGAGGTTCCATTTGCTACAATTTTGACCATGGTAGAAGTTGATCCAGAAGATTCGGCATTCAATGAACCAACCAAACCAATAGGGCCACTGTATGAAGAGGATGAAGCAAAAAGATTGGCTAAAGAGAGAGGATGGACAATAAAACTTGATGGAAATAAATGGAGGAGAACAGTTCCTTCTCCTGTGCCCCAGAGGATTTTTGAATTACGACCTATTCATTGGTTGTTAGAAAAGGGAACGGTAGTAATCTGCGCTGGCGGCGGAGGAATTCCGACCATGTATCAAAAAGATGGTAGTTTGGAAGGAGTAGAGGTAGTGATAGATAAAGATAGGGCGAGTTCTTTACTTGCTACCCAACTAAATGCTAGAGTATTGATTTTAGCCACAGATGCGGATGGAGTTTACTTGAATTGGGGTACTGAAAACGCTAAAAAGTTGAATAAGGTTACTCCTGAAGAAATAAAAGATTATACTTTCGAATCTGGATCTATGGGGCCGAAGGTAGAGGCTGCTTGTGAATTTGTAAATAAGACTGGAGAGAGGGCCGTCATAGGATCACTTTCTGATTTAGAAAAAATGATATCTGGAGATGCTGGAACGCAATTTGTAATACGTTAATTTGTACTTTTGAAGAGATATTTTGCAAATGTCTTCATACGATAGATGTATCTCGGTTATACTGGAGAGATAGTCTTGTCAAAGATTAAAGTCGATTTCGGGGATGGAGAAGTTCGTGAATATGAAGCCGGCATTACAGCTGGTGATGTGGTTAGAGATGTTCATGGCCGTAAATCTGGATTCGTAGCAGCACTTATTGATGGAATGGAAAAAGATATGTCTACGATTTTGGAATCGGATTGTAAAATTGAACCCATAGATGGAGAATCAGATGCTGGAATGTATATCCTCAGACATTCATGTGCTCACCTTCTAGCTCAAGCAGTCACACAATTATATCCTGATGCAAAACCGACAATAGGCCCTCCAATAGAACATGGTTTTTATTATGACTTTTTTATGCAACCTGTTGGTGATGAAGAATTAAAGAAAATAGAGAATAAAATGAAAAATATAATGAAGGAAAATTTACCAATAATACGTGAAGAACATTCTAATGATTCATTAAGAAAGTTGTTTGGCGAGAATAAATTTAAGATAGAAATAATGGATGATAAAATAGGTCAAGAAGTGGGTTCAACCGCATATAGGCAAGGAGAATTTGTGGATTTATGTAGAGGTCCGCATGTAGAGTTTACTTCTCAAATAAGATGGTTCAAATTGACAAGTTCTAGTCAGGCATATTGGAGGGCGGACTCAAAAAGAGAATCGTTAACTAGAATTTATGGAATGTGTTATGCAACGAAAGATGGGCTAAAAAATAGAGAGAAGCAAATACAAGAAGCGGCAAAACGAGACCACAAGAAAATAGGTAGAGAAATGGAGCTCTATATGATTGATGAAATGATAGGTAAAGGTTTACCTGTTTGGCTTCCTAATGGAGAGATTTTAAAATCATCTATTGAAGAATTTGCCTTGAAAACTGAAGAAGAGTATGGCTATCAGAGAGTAACTACACCTGTTTTAGCTAAAAAACAACTTTTTGAGACAAGTGGTCATCTACCTCATTATGCTGAAGGAATGTATCCTCCAATGGAAATGGACGATGGTACTTACTACCTGAAAGCAATGAATTGTCCAATGCATCATCTTGTCTATAAAAATAAAAAACGATCATATAGAGATTTACCCCTACGAATCGCTGAATATGGTACAGTTTATCGTAATGAAATGTCAGGTACGCTTGCAGGATTATTAAGAGTGAGGATGTTATCAATGAATGATGCTCATATTTACTGTACATTAGATCAAGTTGCTCAAGAGTTTGCCCATAATATAAAAATGGTACAAGACTATTATACTGCATTCGGATTTGAAGACTATTATTTCAGACTTTCACTGTGGGATCCAGAAAATACTGATAAATATATAGATCAACCTAAAAATTGGGAAGCTACTCAAAATCATCTCAGAAAGATATTAGATAGTTTAGAAGTTCCTTATATTGAAAGCATAGGAGAAGCGGCATTTTACGGGCCTAAAGTGGATATTCAATTTACTACTGCAATCGGGAGAGAAGAATCTATGTCCACAATACAACTTGATTTTGCTGCTAAAGAGAGATTTGGTTTAGAATATACGGATGAAACTGGTTCTGATAACGAAGAAGTTTTTGTCATACACCGTGCACCCCTTTCAACACATGAGAGGTTTGTGGCCTTTCTAACTGAACATTGGGCCGGTAACTTCCCTACTTGGTTAGCTCCAATCCAAGTACAAATAATTACTATTTCTGAGAAACATAAAGAGTATGCAAAAATAGTGTCAGAGAAAATGAAAGAATTCCGAATAAGGGTTAAAATTGACGATTCTGATAATACTATTGGGAAAAAAATTAGGATACACAGAAAAATGCGTCCTGCTTACATGGCAATTATCGGAGATGATGAGGTTGCAAATTTGACAATTTCTGTAAGGGCAAGGAATGGGTCGCAAAAAAATGGAATTCCTCTTGAAGAATTTATCCGAGATATAGAGAGAGAAATAACTAATCGTGATACTATCTTAGGTATAGTTCCAGCAGAATAATGGTGTAAATATGATTGTTAATATTGCTGGATATAGATTTGTAGATATTAACAATACTGAAGAAATGAAAAATATATTTTTAGAAAAATGTCTAGATTTAAAATTAAAAGGAACAATTTATTTTAGTAGAAACGGGATTAACTTCTTCGTAGCAGGAACTCAAGAAATGATTGACAAATACATCGAATTTATGGAGCTTGATGAACGTTTAGTAGGAATTTCACTGAAAATAAGTTATACAGAATATCAACCATTTCGAAGGATGATTGTTAAGAAAAAGAAAGAAATTATTGCATTAGGATTGGATGAAGTTAGGCCAGCAGAACACACAAGTCCATCAATTAATCCAAAAGAGTTGAAGAAATGGTTAGATGAAGAAAGAGACATACTTCTACTTGATACAAGAAATGATTATGAATTAAGAATTGGCACTTTTGAAAAGGCCGTAGATTTGGATATCAAAACCTTCAGACAGTTTCCCGCTGCTATAGAAAATCTAAATATCGACAAAGATAAAACAGTGGTAATGTTTTGTACTGGAGGAATACGTTGCGAAAAGGCATCAGTTGTAATGGAAAATCAAGGTTGGAATAATGTGTACCAATTAGAAGGAGGTGTACTAAATTATTTTGAAGAAGTTGGAGGAGAACATTGGAATGGAGATTGTTTTGTGTTCGATCAAAGAGTAGCAGTGAATTCTGAATTGATGGAGACCGGAATAGAAATGTGTTTTATATGCAGAGAACCTTTATCCGAAGAAGAACAAAAATCTGAAGAATATAAAATTATGGAATATTGTCCATATTGCATAAATAAAAATAAGAAATGATTAAGAGTATTTATTTGGATTGTTTATTTGGAAAATACAAGATATGACAGATGAAGCAGGTATTGAGAAATTTTCTCAGGAAGAGATTGTCGAATCTATGCTTGTTTCGGCACGTTCAATAATTAGAACTTGTATGGAAATAAGGAATCATGAAGATGTAGTTATTATTACTGATACGCATACATCTGAAATAGGTAGAGCGTTATATGAAGCAGCGGCTGAAGTAACTGATAGAGTACTCTTGATGATGATTCCACCTGCTTTCAAGCCTGGAAATGAGCCTCCTAGTCCAGTAGGAGATTTGATGAGAAAGTCTAGAGTTGTCCTAATAGCGACTAAGGAGTCATTAACACATACAAAAGCAAGAATTAATGCTTCCAAGGCTGGAGTCAGAATAGCATCCATGCCAGGAATAAGTAAAGAGGCCTTTATCCTTGGAGGAATGACTGCGGATTATAATGCTCTTCAAGTAGAAATTTCAGGTATGAATAATGTTTTTAGGAGAAGGAGAGAAGTCCATGTCACTTCTCCTTCAGGTACTGATGTAACATTTACTACTGGTTCTAGGTGGATTTTAGAAGATAATGGGATTTGTAATAGACCTGGACAAGTTACAAATCTACCTGCTGGAAGAATATTTACAATGCCAAAAGAAGGTTCTACTAATGGGAAAATAGTGTTTGATGGGTCGTGGGAAGGGAAATTATTGCCAAAAAGGGTTGAGATGGAAATAGTAAATGGAAGAGTTGCTGAAATATCAGGATATGAGGGCGTTGAGGAGATAATTGAGAGTTTTAATATCCCCCCTCATAGTAAAAGAGTCCTAGATTTGCAATTAAATAAGACCGTGGCAGAATTTGGATTTGGAATGAATTCGAGAGCCAAAGTTATTGGGAATGTATTAGAAGATCAGGTAGTTAGAGGAAATTCATATTTCAGTTTTGGAGATAATACAGCATTAGGTGGAAATTCAAATACAGGCATACAAAAGAGAGGTGTGATGAATAAAACAAGTGTTGCTCTAGAAGATGTTGATTTAGTTTTAGATGGAAAAATAGTTGCACGTAGAAGGAAATAATGAGATATATGACTGCTATATTATGGTGTAATGGAGAAATTCCATCGGATGATTTGATAAAAAGAGTTTTGACAGAAGGAAAAGAAGTTTTTGGAGTTGATGGAGGTGCAGAAATAGCAATATCGGCAGGCGTCAAAGTTCGGAAAGTATTGGGAGATTTTGATTCGATAAATATTGATAAATGGAGAGGTGAGGGTGAATATTTACCTGATCAGAATATTAGTGATTTTGGCAAATCAATAAAATACCTGATAAAAAAAGAATATACAGAAATAGAAGTCTTAGGAATTGAAGGAGGAAGTCCAGAACATTTTCTTGGCGTATGGGCAGTTTTAGCTGAAATTGAAGATAGTGTAAAAATAATACTTCATCATGAAAAAAGAACTACCTATAGAATTCATCCTGACTATGATGATACTGAAATATTTGTCGAAGATGGAAAGGAATTCTCTATTTTTGCTCTCACGCCTTGTGATAATATAACACTCACTGGTGCAAAATGGAATATGAATAATGAAAAATTATCTTTATCTAGCAGAGGTTTGCATAATCAGGGAACTGGTAAAAGTATCTCAATAAAGGCTGATGGAATAGTGGTTTTGATAATTTAATAGATTTATTAATCACTTTTAGGATTCATAGAAAGCATCATTGCAATAGGTTTTGTACGAGGGTCGCTTTCCAAGGCTCGCTTCATTATTACAGCGAGAGGGACTCCTAATATCATACCCATAACGCCCCAAGCCCAACCCCAGAAGGCTACCAAAAGAAGTAATACTATTGGAGAAATGTCCAAACGCTTTCCTGCTATTTGAGGTTCAATAACTCCTCCCCACAATTGTTGATTTGCAATTAATAATATGATCAACAGCACTGCAGAAGAAGGTGAAAGTATAATCAGACCCAGTATAATTGGGAATAGAAGTGATATTAATGCACCGACATATGGTATGAAATCCATCATGAAAGTTATGCAGGCCCATAAAAACCAGCCTGGAATGCCGAAAAGGTACAAAATAATGGCGGCCAAGACTGCTTGTCCGAATGCTACTGAAGCCCTGGTAACAACGTAGACATTGATGCCTTTCGAGGAAGATGAAGCTAATGCAATGATTCTATCTACATCTTCTGGATAAGCTGCTTTGATACGCTTAGGGAGTGTTTCTGCTTCTAATATGATAAATAGTAAAAATATCAATACAGTAACCATGCCTGCTGTAAAACTTGCTAAAGATCCAACAAGGCCTGTAGCGAATGATTCAATTTTCTCAACAGTAATCAAACCAGTAACTTCGGACGTATCAAAGGAAAAGCCCAAAATTGTTGCATTATCTTCAAACCAGAGAAGTTTATTTTGTAGTTTCTCCGAAAGTGAAGGAACTTCTTCTGTAAAAGATTGTAAATTTGAAAAAAGGATATTTGAAGCTACAAATAAGATAGCCATTATGATTCCAACTAGTGCCCCGTAGGCTAAAAAAGGATGTCTGCCTAACTTTTTCTCTAACCATTCAGCAGGAGGACGGATTAAGAAGAATAGCAATATAGCAACTACCAATGGTTGTAATATAGATTTTAAATGTACGATTGCCAGTACTGCAATTAAAAGTAAAATTGCTATATTAGAAGCTGTATTAAATTTTAGTTTAGCCAATTTCACATCTCCTCCCATCTTATTCTCAAGTCGGGGAGAATGGTTTCACCATCAAGTTTTTCGCCTGCAGACCTCTAAATAACAATACTTTGATACAAATTCAAAAAATCAACTGCATTTTGTTTGAAAGTGAATTTTTCAGACACTAAATTACGCCCTGCTCTACCTTTTTCCAGTAATTTAGATTTATTATGCAATTCTGATAAAATCGTTTCTGACATTGAGTCAATATCTCCCATAGTAAATAATGCTCCAACAGAATTGTCAACCATTTCAGGAAGTGGTCCATGATTGACAGTAACAACAGGAGTTCCAGAAGCCATTGCTTCCAGCGGGATAAGGCCCTGTCCCTCATAATAAGAAGGATAAACGACAATATCAGAGACACGGTACAATAATGCTAATTCATCAAATTTCATACTCGATTCAATAAATACTGATCCTTCTAATCCCAGTCTCTTTGCTTGTTTTAATAATCTAGATCGGAGTTGCCCCCTCCCAACTATGACCAAAATTGCATTTGGAGATTCTTGCTTAACCTTTGCAAACGATTGAAGTAGTACACCAAAACCCTTTCTAGCTGCTAAACGGCCAACTGCAAGTAACAAATACGAGTCTTCCTTGACATTAAATCTGGAACGGACTTCAGAATAAAGGATGAAATCGTCTTCATCATCCTGTCTTAATGGAAGAAACATTTCGGTATCTACTCCCCAATGAATTACTTTACAATTCCAATCATTTGGAGCAGAATATCGATTTAGGAAATCTGTCCTAGTAGCATTCGAGTTAGCAACGCATACATCAGAATAATTGATTGCAAAATTTTCAAATTTAGCATATCTTTTTGCCGTAAATCTCATAGTAAGATCATTTGGGTTTGCCCATACTGCAGATTCTTTATATTTTGATGCAATAAAAAGACCATCTCGCTCTCCAAGCCAAGAGCCGTGGAGAGAAGAAATTACTGGAGCTATTTCTTTCTTACATTTTTCAAATTGTTTTTCATCCCATGAAATCATAGGGCAGTGTAAATGGACAACATCAACTGGATGAATATCATGAATTTTTTT
>Ga0315330_10003398_pt1 | contig 10929 bp, 6 predicted proteins | sample M140m34915metaG_FD_203453 | JGI IMG/M metagenome (GOLD analysis project Ga0315330, IMG submission 203453) | Ammonia-oxidizing marine archaeal communities from Monterey Bay, California, United States - M1 40m 34915 | ecosystem: Environmental > Aquatic > Marine > Intertidal zone | place: USA... | reverse complement strand
TGGAAAATAATAGGTAATCAAGTTATATTTTCATATTTAAATTATGGAAGGCCAGACTTTAATATAAATTTAGATTCGTGGGATGGCTATCCTGTTGAGAGACAAAGAATTGCTGATCACATTGTAAACAATAATGTAAATGATGTTGTTTTTATTACGGGAGATACACATCAGTCTTGGGCTTTTGAGGTAAATCATATTCCATTAGAATCTGATTATCCTATAAAACCCTATGCTTTGGAATTTGGTACTCCTAGTATAAATTCAGGGAATTCTGATGAAAGGTTTTCTAATGTTCCTTTACAAAATTTAATTGACCATGAAAATTACATAACTAATGAGTCTATCAACCCACATCTTAAATATACAAATACAAGGGATCATGGTTACTTAATTTTAGATTTCAATAGAGAAAAAGTGAAGGCAACTTGGAAATATGTCAAAACATTAATAAGAAGAGATAAATCAATTAAAGAAACTATTCAAATTGAAAGTGATTCAAAAAGTAATAAGCTAAATAAAATTATTTAGTAGTATGAAATACTTTTATTATCTAGTATCAAAATTGCCTATTAAATTATTATATTTTTTTTCAGATTTTTTTTATGTTTTTATATCAAGGTTTTATAGAAAAAAAGTAGTTGAAACAAATATAAAAAATTCATTTCCAGGTCTTTCTGAGGATCAGTATAAGAAAATTAAGAATAGGTTTTATAAAAATTTTTGTGATATTTTCTTTGAGACAATCAAATCTTATTCAATCAAAAAGGAGGATTTATTAAAATTTGTATCCTTCAAAAATATTGATGTCATCAATAATCATATATCAAATAATGAGAGAGTAGTTGTTTTAACAAGCCACCAATGTAACTGGGAATGGCTTGCTATATCTGCTGAGATTAATTTAATATCAAATCTTCATTTTATCTATAAAAAATTATCGAATTCAACTTTTGATGAAATTATGTATAAATCAAGATCAAGATTTGGATCTATTCTCTTGGAATCAAAAGACGCTATTTCAAAACTTAAAAGCGAGATAAACAATATTGAAGTATTAGGGGTAGTTGCCGATCAATCTCCAAATAATAAAAATAGAATTGAGTGGGCAAAGATGTTAAATCAGGACACTGCTTTTTTTGATTCTATAAACTATATTCCAAAGCTTACAAATAGTATAGTCTATTACGCTTCAATGGCTAGAGAATCTAGGGGAAGATATATTGTGAATTTTATTAAAATTTCAAATCCTAAATCATCCGATAAAAAATCTATAATCAAAGAATACGCCAAGCAGTTAGAATATCAAATTATTCAAAACCCAGGAGATTGGTTGTGGTCACATAAAAGATGGAAATTAACCAAATAAAATAGATATTTATTGTCTAATTTTATGTATTAAATATTATGGAAAAAATAAGAAATTTTTGTATTATAGCTCATATTGATCATGGTAAGAGTACCCTTGCAGATAGGTTATTAGAATTTACTAGAACTGTTGATTCTAGAGAAATGACAAACCAACTCCTTGATAATATGGATCTAGAAAGAGAAAGGGGTATAACTATAAAATCTCATGCAATTCAAATGATACATAATCATGAGAATTCGGCATTTACATTAAATTTAATTGATACTCCTGGTCATGTTGATTTTTCTTATGAGGTATCACGATCAATAGCATCATGCGAAGGAGCTTTATTGGTAGTCGATGCTGCTCAAGGTATTCAAGCTCAAACAATTTCTAATTTATATCTTGCCTTAGAACAAGGCCTAGAAATTATTCCTATATTGAATAAAATTGATTTACCTGGTGCAATGATCGAGGAGGTTTCCGATCAAGTTATAGATTTGATAGGCTGTAAAAAAGAAGAAATATTACATGTTAGCGCTAAGGACGGTATAGGTATTGAAAATTTATTAAAAGAAATTATTAATAGAATACCTCCACCATTAGGTGATGATTCAAAGCCTTTACAGGCTATGATTTTTGATTCGGTTTACAACTCATTTAGGGGAATTGAAGTTCTTTTTAGAGTATTCAATGGTAAAATTAAAAAAGGGGATAAGGTTAAGTTTGTTAATACCGGAAAAGAATATGATGTTGATGAAATTGGAATATTAAAATTAAATAAAGAATCAAAAAATGAAATATCCTCAGGTAACGTAGGATATTTAATTTCTGGAATTAAAAATGCTAAAGAAGTTAAGGTTGGAGATACAATTACACATATTGATAATAATCTTGTAGATGTTATTAAAGGTTTTGAAGATGTAAAGCCAATGGTATTTGCAGGTATTTATCCTGTTGATAGCTCAGATTATGAAGAATTAAGAAATTCACTTGAAAAATTACAATTAAATGATGCTTCTCTTGTATGGGAACCAGAAACCTCTGCCGCATTAGGCTTTGGTTTTAGATGTGGTTTTCTTGGAATGCTTCATATGGATATTATTCAAGAAAGACTTGATAGGGAATTTAATATGTCTGTAATAACAACTGTCCCTTCTGTCGAGTTCAACTGTTACAAGACAAATGGAGAACTTAATAGTATTTATGCACCTTCAGAAATGCCTGAGCCAAATGAAATTTCTAAAATAGAAGAACCGGTGATATCTGCTCAAATTATTACAAAATCTGATTTTATTGGTGGGATTATAAAGCTGTGTATTGATAGAAGAGGAACTTTAAAAAACCAAATTTATTTATCTAAAGATAGAGTTGAATTATCTTTTACTTTACCTCTTTCTGAAATTGTTTTTGATTTTTATGATAAACTAAAATCTATATCAAGGGGTTATGCATCTTTAGATTATGAGCTTTCTGGCTTTTCAGAATCAAAAATGTCTAAACTTGATATTATGCTTAATGGTGATAAAGTAGACGCATTATCAGCTATTGTTCATAGAGATAAGGCATATACCTGGGGCAAAAAATTATGTGAAAAATTAAAAGAGTTATTGCCTCGTCAAATGTTTGAAATTGCTATTCAAGCATCCATTGGAAATAAAATTGTTGCTAGAGAAACTGTTAGAGCTCTACGAAAAAATGTAACGGCAAAATGTTATGGTGGTGATATAACAAGAAAAAGAAAACTTTTAGAAAAACAAAAAAAAGGAAAAAAAAGGATGAGGCAAGTTGGTAATGTTGAGATTCCTCAAAATGCATTTTTAGCTGTACTTAAGATTGATGAATAATTTAATTGACGGAAAGAAGGTAGCGAATGAAATTAAAGATGAAATAAGTAAAAAAGTTTCACTATCTATATCTGAGGGTAATAGAGCACCATCCATAAAAATTATCTTAGTTGGTGATCATGGACCAAGTAAAATTTATGTCAATGCTAAGCTTAGAGCTTGTGAGAGTGTAGGAATAGATGCTGAACTAATTAGTTTAAACGATAACATTAATCAACAAAAATTATCAGAAATTATTCTAAATTTAAATTCTGACAAAAATCTTGATGGATTTATTGTTCAGCTGCCTTTACCTGATCAGTTAAGTGTCCAGAAAGTAATAGAGATAATTGATCCATCAAAGGATATTGATGGATTTACTAATGATAATATTGGGAGTATAACATCCAAAAATAAAAAGTTAATGCCAGCCACTGGTCTTGGGGTAATGACTTTAATTGAAAGATATGGCATTAATATTGACTCAAAATACTGTGTTGTTTTGGGTGCAAGTAGAAATGTAGGTGGCGCTATTGCACAAATGTTAGTTGAAAGAGAAGACGCTACCGTTGTTGTTTGTAATAGTAAAACCAAAAATTTAAAATCCCTCACTCAAAATGCTGATCTAATAATATCTGCAGTTGGTAAACCAAAATTAGTTACTTCAGATATGGTTAAAGAGGGTGTTGCCATAATCGATGTTGGTATTTCTCGAGTTGAAGATTCTTCAAAAAAATCAGGCTATAAAATTGTAGGTGATGTCGACTTTCCTAATGTATCTAAAAAGGCAAGTCTAATTACACCGGTACCTGGTGGTGTTGGTCCAATGACAATTGTTTCTTTACTTCAAAACACATTAAAGATATACTGTGATAAATTCAAGATCTGAATCAAAAATTCCTGTGATGGAATCATTTTATAGTATACAAGGTGAGGGCACTCATACAGGCAAACCATCTTATTTTATTAGGCTAGCTGGATGTGATGTTAATTGTCATTGGTGTGATGTAAAAGACTCATGGGATATTCATGAGAATCAATATAAAACAGTTAAAGAAATTGTAAATGATGTGTTAAAATCACCAGCTGAAACAATTATAATAACTGGTGGAGAACCTCTAATGCATGATTTATCTGATCTTACATATGCTTTAAAAGAAAAAAATAAAAAGATTCACTTGGAAACTTCAGGAACTCATCCGATATCTGGAACTTTTGATTGGATATGTTTTTCTCCTAAAAAATTTAAGAAACCGTTAGATAATTTTTTTGAGATATCTGATGAATTAAAAATTATAATTTTTAATGATTCGGATTTTAAATGGGCGGAAGACATTTTGAAGAAAATTAAAAATAATCCAGAACTTATATTTCAACCTGAATGGTCAAGGTCAGAAAAAAATAATTCAAAAATATTAGAATATATTAAGGAGAACCCCAGCTGGAGAATATCATTACAAACACATAAATATTTGGGCGTTGAGTAAACTAAAAATCATATTAGTTATAGTTAATATTTTTTTTATTAATGATTTATATCCTCAAAATACTAAGAAAGCAACCAAAACTTATAAAGAAGCTAATGCTTTATATTCAGTTGGTGATTTTGATTCTGCTATTGAAAAGTTTTTGAAATCTTTAAAATCAGACCCCAATTTTTGTCCGTCAATATATAAGCTAGGGTTATCGTATAAAAAAAAAAATTTATTCTCAAATTATAAAAATTTGTTTCTATCCTATATAGATAAAACATGTCTCAAGAATAAGGATGAAGTTAATTTTTATTTGGGAGAGTTTTTCTTTATAAGCGGAGATATAAATAATTCTAAAAAATATTTTGATCTTGTTGAAGATACTTTAAAGTTTATTTCTTTATCAAAGTATAAGAGTAACATTAATTATTATTTAAACAATGTAGATAAAGAACTAATTTCTTTTGATAGTATAACTTCTATAAATAAATGGCATTACCAATATACTCCCTATTTTAATCCAAATACAAATACTCTTTTTTTTACAGCTAGAGATGGGGGAAATCTATTAGATGATGAAAATGTTATAACGGCATCTTTTGTAAATGATAATTTTCTAGATTTTAAAAAGTTTAATATCCTTAATTCAGAGAATAATGAAGGAACTCCAACTTTTTCTAGTGATGGAAAATTAATGGTTTATACTTCTTGTGAGATGGATTTTAAAAATAACTCTTGTGATATATATTTTTCTAGAAAAAGAGGTAATTTATGGTCAAAACCAAGAAAGTTTGATGATAATATAAATTCTCAATATTGGGACTCTCAGCCTTTTATTTATGGTAGTAAATTGTACTTTGTTTCAAATAGACCTGGTGGTGCTGGAGGTAGAGATATATATTACTCAAATATTTATGATGATGGAACATTTTCTAAATCTTATAATTTTAGTATTGTTAATACTCAATTTGAAGAAGTTTCTCCATTTATAGATAATGGAATTTTTTATTTTTCATCAAATAGAAATGATTCATACGGCGGTTATGATATTTTCTTATTAGAAAATAATATAATATTTAACCTAGGAATGTCTGTTAATTCACATTTAGACGAGTCATCAATTTATATATGGGATAATAATATTTTGCTGACTGTTGAGGATGTAAAATCAAAAAACAAATCAGAAATAGTATATGGTGAGATTATAAAAAAATATTTATCTCCTATTAATATAAGAATCATTAAAACATTTGATTTTCAAACCAAAGAAGAAATATTTAGTGACTTGTTTGTCCTTAAGGAAGATGAAAGAAGAAAAATTGGATATGAAATTCATCTTGATGAAGAAATAATAAGGAACTCGACAATTGTTGCCGAGTCTGAAGGATATTTTCCAACAACGATAAATGATTTATCAAGTGATACAATTATAATTTTTCTTAAAAGATTAAATGAAAATATAGTTCTTGAAAATATCTATTTTGAATTTGATAGTTATTACTTAAGTAAGGAGTCAAAAGAATATTTAACAATTATTGCTGAATGGTTAGGTAATAAAAAATTTAAAAACATTGAAGTGTCAGGTCATGCTGATGACATAGGATCGAAGGAATATAATTTTGGGTTATCTGAGAGTAGGGCAAAAGCAGTTGTAGAGTATATTTTATCTATTAATTCAAAAATTAGAAATATAACTTATAAAGGATATGGTAATTCAGTACCTATCGAGCCAAATTTTATTGGTCCAGAGAATAGAAGAATAGAATTCAGAATTACTAATTAATAATTTTAAAATACCTAGGAAAAACTTTTTCACATGTTAATTTAATGTGAACAAATCATAAAATGATAATTAAAAAAAAATTAGAAATACCATTGATTTCTCATATGTAATTATTAAAATAGCTAATGGGTTTTTTGTTAAAAAACCTTAAAATATTTGTTTCCATGCTCTAAATGAAGATTTTGGGTGGGGAGACTTGTCTGTGGTGTTTTCTTTTTTCTCTAATTTTTAGAGAAAATTGATAAAATCACAGATAATTATTGTTAAACAACTATTAAATTAAATAAACACAATTAAACTATGTTTAGATTTATACTAGTTAGTTTCTTGTTCTTGGCTTCAAATGTTTGGGCTCAAGACAGAACTATTTCTGGATCTGTTTCATCTGACGACGACGGTAGTGGTCTTCCTGGTGTTAACGTGATCCTACAAGGTACGACTATTGGTACTACTACAGATGTCAATGGTTCATACTCACTAGATGTTCCTAGTGATGGAGGTACCTTAGTATTTTCATTTATTGGTTTAGTATCGCAAGAAGTTGCAATTGGTGCTAGATCAGTGGTGGATGTAGTTATGAGCTCTGATGTTGAAGAACTTCAAGAGGTTGTTGTAACTGCATTGGGTATCACCAAAGAAAAAGCTGCACTTGGTTATGCAGTAACTTCTGTTGGTGGTGAACAGCTTGAAGCTAGACCCGAAGCAGACATAGCTAGGTTGTTAAGAGGTAAAGTTCCTGGTGTAGATATCACTTCACAAAGTGGTGTTTCTGGAACTGGTACTAATATTATTATTAGGGGATATACCTCAATTTCAGGTTCTAATCAACCTTTGTTCGTATTAGATGGTGTTCCGATTGACGGTTCAACTTATTCGGATAGAGGCTTTACTAGTGGTGGTGCAACTGCTTCTAGTAGATTTTTAGATCTTGATCCTAACAACGTAGCAGAAATAAGTGTGCTAAAAGGACTTGCTGCAACCGTATTATACGGTGAAGCTGGTAGAAACGGTGTGATCCTTATTACGACGAAAACAGGTAAAATTGGAAGTACGTCTAATAAAGGTTTAGAAGTAACATATAGTCAATCATATTTTGTGAATCAGGTAGCTAGTGTACCAGATGATCAAGATCAGTATGGTAACGGATGGCAAAATAGAGCTGCAGCTGCATTTAGTAACTGGGGTGCTCCTTTTGATCAACCTAACAGAAACGGTTTGACTGATGGTACAATAGCTCACCCTTATGACAGAGCTGTTTGGAATGGTGTTTTCCCTCAGTACGTAGGTGCTAGATGGAAATATCAGGCTTATGACAACTTACAGAATTTCTTTGTCGATGGTTCTCAACAAAATACTTCTATTGGTATCAACGCTCAAGTTGGTTCATCATCAATAAAAGCTAATTACGGTTGGACTAAAGACAACGGATATGTTCCATTTAACGATTACAGAAAGCATAACTTTGCTGTTGGAGCAAATACTCAGCTTGCAAATGGTTTAAAATTAAATGCTTCATTCAATTATATTGAATCACAAGCTAACAAGCCACCTGTAAACCCGAGTAGAAACTCTAATGCTACAGACGTATCACTTTTTGGTAACGTAATGTATACTCCAAGAAGTTGGAATTTATTTGGAATGGAATATGAAAGACCAGATGATAATAGCAGTGTATACTATAGAAGTAATAATGGTATGCAACATCCATTATGGACTCTAAATCATACTAGAGATAAAGATGACGTTAACAGATTTATTGGTAACGTAACTTTAAGTTATGAGATAGCTGACTTTTTAAATCTGACTTATAGAATAGGTCTTGATAGAACTAATATGCTTAACAACTACATGATCAATAAAGGTGGTGTAATGGGTTATGCGGTTCTTGGGGCTTATCAAACGTCATATAGAAATAATATTAATTATGATCAAGTGGTTAACTTAAATGGATCAGTTGAACTTTCTGAAGATCTTGATTTTGATTTCTTAGTAGGTGGTAACCTGCAATCAAGAAATTATGAATTAGCTCAGATATTTAGTTCTGACATGTTCATATTTAACTTCTTCGATCATAGTAACTTTACAGTAACTAATGCTAATTCTTACAGACTTAGAGAGAATACATATGGTGCTTATGCTAACCTTTCTTTAGGATATAAAGACTGGGGATTCTTAACTGCATCAGCTAGAAATGACTGGACTTCGACTTTAGAGCCTGAGAACAGATCATTCTTATACCCATCTATTTCTTTATCTGTACTTCCATTTGATGCATTAGGTGTATCTAATCAAAATCTTAACTTCTTAAAAGTTAGATTTGGTTTCGGAACATCTGCAGGTTATCCTTCGCCATACTCTACTAGAGGGTCGTTGGTAACATCTACAAAGATTTTCCAAACTTCAGGTGGTACGCTTCTTAATTCAAATGCTGTAAGTAATTTCTTTGCTAACCCTAACTTAACTCCTGAGATTCACAAGGAATTAGAACTTGGTATTGAGGGTAAATTCTTTAAGAATAGAGTTGGTATTGATTTATCATTATTTACTAAAGATTCAGAAGATCTTATTATAGACTTAGATCTTGATGCAACTACTGGATATAGAAATTCAACAGTTAACTCTGCATCTATTAATAATAGAGGAGTAGAAGCAATCGTTTCAGTTGTTCCTGTTCAGTCAAGAGACTTTACATGGGAAATATCTGGACAGTTCTCATTATTGAGAAGTGAGGTTCTTTCTATTGCAGATGGAGTAGAGAAAATATATGTTGGTGGATATGTTGGTAGAGGAAACATTGCAATCCCAGGATTACCATATGGTATCATGGAAGGTGATGTTATCAAGAGAGACTACGGTAGCCTTGATGGTACTGATCACTTACAAGTTGGCTGGGATGATAGACTTAACTATACTCCAATTGTTAACTCAAATGGTGGGTATCAGCAACTTGGTTTTGGTGTAATTGGTGATCCAAACCCAGATTATGTTTATGGTGTTACTAACACCTTAACTTATAAGTGGGTAACTGCCAGAGTTCAGTTTGACGCTTCTGTAGGTGGAGATGTATTCTCTACTACTAGTTCTACTCTACTTGGTAGAGGTATTCTTGAGGAAACAGGTTTTGATAGATTTGTTCCAGTTGTTACTAGAGGACTAACTAATGATGGTGCTCCTAACGTGAAACAAACTACAGCTAATGCTCACTACTGGCCAAATACAGGAGTATTCTATGATGAAAACTCAGTGTATGACGCATCAGTTATGAGAATAAGAGAAGTTTCTCTTTCTTTAGTTGCTCCAAAATCATTCCTTAACGGTACTCCTTTTGGTAGTGCTAGTTTGACTATGTCTGCTCAAAACATTTGGCATTTAGCTTGGAATTTCCCAAGAGGTGCGAACTTTGACCCTGAGGTTATAAGTTACGGTGCTGGTTCAAATGCTAGAGGATGGGATGAGATGACAGGTCCTACTGCTAAGAAGTGGGGAGCTACATTAAGTTTAAGTTTCTAATTTTTAAATATTATACATTATGAAAAAATTAAACAAATTATACTTGATTGTTGCCTTCATGTTTGTTGGCTACTCTTGTGAGATAACTGAGTTAGATCAGTTAAATAATCCTAATGCTGTAACTGCAGAGAACGCAGGTCTTGATTTATACTGGAACGCTGTTCAAACTAGCTTTGCTGGTTGGTGGTATGGTAATCAGACTCCAATGCTTCAAGTTGCTAGAGTTGCGTGTATGACATGGGGTGAAACCTATGATAATGCATATCTTTCTACTAGCTTCAATGGTTCTTGGAATTCTGTGTACTCTGGTTTAGTTCCTGACATCGATGCGATGATCGAAGCTGGTGCTGCTGCTGAATCTTGGATTCATGTAGGTGCTGGTAAGATTTTAAAAGGATACGCTCTTCAGATGCTTGTTGACAAGCATGGTGCGATTCCTTACAGCGAAGCATGGCAGGGAACTTCAAACTTAAGTCCTAAAGTTGACGATGCACAATCTGTGTACGCAGCTGTTGAAGGATTATATGACGAAGCAATTGCAGATCTTGGAAAAACTGCTATAGGTGCACCTGGTGTGGACATTTTCTATGGTAATGATAAAGCTAAGTGGATAACACTTGCAAATACTCTAAAGTTCAGAATGGCTTTAAATGAGGGTAATGCTGGTAAAATTGCTGCTGCTTTATCTGCTGGAGTAATTGATGATAAGTCTGAAGACTGGGTTTTCCAGTACGGAAGTAACAGACAAAATCCTGATTCAAGACACCCATGGTATGGTGGTGCGTATGAGTCCTTTTCTGGACCTTACCAATCTAACTATTTTATGTGGGAGTTAATGGAGGAAAAGGGTATTGCTGATCCAAGACTTAGATATTACTACAAAAGACAAGATTTGAATATTGTAGGTGAAGATTTATTTACAATTGACTGTGTAGTGCCTGATACTAGACCAGTTTGGTATGATGATACATATACAAACGCTTATGG
>Ga0315330_10003397_pt1 | contig 10931 bp, 9 predicted proteins | sample M140m34915metaG_FD_203453 | JGI IMG/M metagenome (GOLD analysis project Ga0315330, IMG submission 203453) | Ammonia-oxidizing marine archaeal communities from Monterey Bay, California, United States - M1 40m 34915 | ecosystem: Environmental > Aquatic > Marine > Intertidal zone | place: USA... | reverse complement strand
TCGCCAAGAAGGACGCTTCCTTGATTATCCGCCTCAAAAAACCCAATCACACCCCAATTCCCATCAGAATAGCATCCTGAGGCCGTTTTTTCGACGAATTTCGCCGCTGCAAAGTTTGTAAGAAAAGCGTAACCCGTGAACGGGCGCATAGTTATCAGGCCAGACCTGCGCCTGCACCCGCTAATCGACGGTCTGCCTAACAGGGACCCGCCCGCCACCGGAATCCACCGACTGCGTGATGGCATCGAGTATCAGATGTGTATCAATCGCATTCTGCTGCCACTCTGTTAAGGCCTGCTCACCAACCAACCGGGCAATCATCAAACGCTCCTGGCTACCTTCAAAGGTATGCCCTTCCACTTTGCCTGACGCATCATGAATCCAACACCGCGTAGGTCGCTCGGCCCATGGGCGAGTAAAATCATCACAGATCAGTGACGCGGCACTTCCAGCAACTTCAAACCATTTGCGTGTCGCTGTATCGTAGCCGCACGAAACTGTTGCCGTCACTCCGCCCGCCAACCAAAGCATCGCCGTCAAACGCTGGGGGACTCCCTCACGAATCACGACATCAGCCGCAACTTCCAGAGGCATGCCACGACTGGCAAAGCGAACTAAACCGCATGCGTACCAGCCTAGATCCAAAATGCAGCCTCCCCCCAGCGAGGCATCCAGTCGATGGTCATCCGATTGAAAAGGCTGATAAAACGAAACAGCAGCGCTAATGTGCCCGATGTCGCCCAACCTACCGCTATGAATCCAGTCGCGAAACGATTCGGTTCTCGGATGATGCAGCCAGCCTGTTGCATCCAACCACCGCACACCTTCACTTCGACAGGCGACATCAATAGAGACAGCTTGATCGGTTGTCAGTGCCAATGGTTTTTCGCAAAGAACATGTAAACCATTCTCTGCAGCAGCGATGGCCCACTCTGCGTGCATCGAAGGAGGCAAAGAAATGTAAACAGCGTCTACATCTTCTCTCCGCAACAAAGCCTCGTAGCCCTCAACCGCAGTCGCGATTCCGTACTGATTTGCGTACCAGCTAGCCCGATCCCCCGTCCGACTTGCAATCGCGGTCACGGTCACGTTATCGGTTGACTGTAGGTCAGCGACCAACCGGCGCGTGATTCGACCGGTACCGATCACACCGAAGCGGGTTTTCAATGATTGACTAGACATGAAGCGATTATTTAGGCGGGAAGAGGTTGATTGAGCATGCAGCAGAGCGCGATCAAGGCGGCGAATCACGACAAGATGAAACGAGGCCCTGTGTTCGCAACGACCTGTCTTAACGCTGACCTACAAAGCCGCGTCTTCGATCGGTGGTGCCAACCATCCCACCAAGTCGTGGACCAACTCGTAGCCGAGATAACCCGCGACTAGCGCGATTGCGATCGAACTCGTCCACAACGCGATGTCATAAGTGCGGGTGGGTACCATCCGAGAAGTAACACGACGATAGCGGAAGTACAACGCCGCGAACACCACAATGACAAGGATGCCGACCGTCGGCAGACCTCCCAACACAACCATCAAAGCAGGTTTTTCAAAAAACAGAAAGAGGCTTGCCCAGACCGCAGGAATGATCCACGCGCAGAGAGCGATGTAAAAGCTTCGCGCCTTTCCATCTCCAAAATCAAAAACACCGATGCGGGCAAACGCATCTGCGAACATTCGCGTCCAAGCGGCAAGTGCTGCAAACAGTGTCGAATAAAGCACAACAAAGGCGCCGACAACGAAGAGCGACCGTGCCCAGGGCCCTAACGACTGGGTATACATTGTCCCCAACGTGCTGATCAATTCCGTGCTCTCGGGCACCATCTCCTGACGATGCAAAATGGCTGCACCAAGAAGAAAAAACATCACAGTCATGAGTGTATAAGCAACCATCGCCAGCATCGCATCGAGATACATGATGCGTATCCAACCTTTTGCCCGCTTCTCCCATTCTTCCGAGTCATTTCTTGGGCCAGCATAGGAGGCGTATCCCTTTTCAAGCAGCCAATAGTTATACGCCATGATCTCATCACCTCCGACCCCCGTGATCCCGAAGGCACCAATAGCAATCAAAACAACGGCTTCTGGAGGAAAACTGGGAATCAGCCCCGAAGCAAACTCATTGATGGATATTGCAAACTCAGTGGTCTGCAACGCGCATAAGGAAGCGACCGTGAACAAGGTGAATAAGCCAATCATGATCAACGACGCTTTCTCAATCAGTTGGTAGTAGCCCCGGAAGACCAATAGGGACACTGAAGCTGCGACAAGGTAGGTGACCAAACTGAACATCAGAAAATTATTTTCCCGATTCAACTCAGGGAAAAACTCCGTCAGCGCCAGCACAACACCGCCGACGATTCCCCCAACCTGAAACATTTTGCCGATCATCAACAGCAACCAAAGCCATATCGACCAATTTGCTTTACCAATCCGCGGACCGGGCAAACTATTCAGTGAAGCCATCGTGGATTCACCCGAGCAGATCGCGTGCTTACCGAATTCGATTTGCACTGTGACTTTGACCAGACAACTGAAAATGATGAACCACATCAGCATGAACCCAGCCTCAGCCCCCACGATAGTTGTCGCAATCAATTCGCCTGATCCGACGATTGAAGCAGACAGAATAAAGCCGGGACCGAGATACCGGAGGCTTCCCCAAATATTGGTAGGAGGCTCCCGTATTCCTGCCTCATTGCGACTATACGGGTCACGAGGCGAACGACTGCCTGGTGCCCCCAATTCACCCTGCTCGCTGAACGGTGCTTCCGTGGTGATTTCGGAGGTTTGGTAGGGAGAGGATTTGGGCACAGGCCTGCACTAGGTTCCTTGGGGAGGGCATGGATCAGACTGGTAAGTTTACGTCATCGAAGCGATGGCCGGGGAAGACTTGGTAAGAACGCCGCATCAACTACAAAAAACGGGGGCCGCGGACATACGTAAACTCTCTGGCCACCGGTCGCCTCCCCACCGCAGAAAACTTGGACGGTGCTAGCGGGTAAAACAATCCAACGTCAATGGTTATCGGTATTTCAAGACACTGATCGTATTTTCTGGCAACTTTCACGATTTTCTTTTTTCCAGTATCCACCCAGTAGTCATTTGCATCCGTTGCAAATGGGAGCAGTTGCAGACGATAATAATCGGACGAGATTCTCATCACGCAGCCTTTGAAATCACCTCTGCCGTATGGCCTCACCTGCCGCACTTGATACCACGATCGCGGTGGTAACGCCTGAAAACATCGCCTTCGATTACCAGTTGGCGGGTCCTTTCCGACGTTTGCCCGCTTATCTGATCGACCTTGGGGTTCGTTGGGGCGTGATCATCGTCGTGGTAATTTGCTTGGCACTCGCGGGACTGATGGTTAGTTTTTCGGGTCTCGGATCGTTCGTGCTGGCCGCCGGATTTATCCTCTACTTTTTGATCAGCTGGTTCTACGGCACCGTTCTCGAGACTTATTTCAACGGTCGGACCATTGGCAAATGGGCGTGTGGTATTCGGGTCATTGATACCGACGGCCGTCCCATCAGCGGCAAACGGGCCATGCTAAGAAACTTACTGCGCATTGCCGACTTGGCCCCGCCCTTGGTGTTAAGTTCATTTGCGACCGATGCGATGCCAGTTTTTCTCCCGACAGGAATGATTGGCTTGTTGACCATGCTATTTACTCGCCGAATGCAGCGTCTTGGTGATCTCGCCGCGGGTACGATGGTCATTGTTGATGAACGCGGTTGGCGATTACCCGTTGCAAAAGTTGATGACCCACGCGTTCCTGCGTTGGCATCATTTTTTCCCGGTGACTACCGCGTTAGCCGTAGCATGGCAAAGACACTGGCGATTTACGCCGAGCGAAGACATTATCTAACACCCGCCCGTCGCCGCGAGATCGCTCGCCACCTTGCAATCCCATTGATTGACCGATTCGAGTTTCGGGCTGATATCGACCCTGATCTTTTGATGTACGCACTCTACTATCGGGTCTATCTTTCGGATCCGTCAGATGAAATCGCCGACCTGGGACCGCTTGCCGGATTCAGTCCACTCCGCCGTGATCAGAACAAACCACAAGGGCTAATGGGTGACGCGGCAAATCCAATTTCACCTGCGGTAAACCGTCCTGCCACTGCGACTGCGATTGCCGAGCCAACCCCAAGGGCTGGAAGTAATGCTCCGGACATTTCCCTGCTCGGAAAATCGTTACCTCGCCCTCAACCTCACCCCGGTGTTGGTCAAACCGATGTTGGCCAAACCGAGAGCGGACAACAACCCGGCTCACAGCAGGACGTACCTCGCCCAGAGGAGCAAAGATGAACGTAGCAAAGCTTTTAGAAAAGCGACGAGTGCAATGGTCTGAACTTGAAAGACTTTGCGACTCGATGGAAGTGCGAGGCCGAACCGACAAATCGGGTTTCAAGCATCACCAAGGCGTACAGGGAATCGCAAGATTCTCTACTCTTTACCGAGCAGCCTGCGCTGACCTCGCTTTAGCAGACACCTATCAACTACCGCCGGGCACCGTCACCTACCTGCATCGCCTAGTGGCACGGGCCCATAACCAGTTGTACAGGGCAAATAAGTTTGAGCCCCAAAGTTGGTCGACCATCATTTTCGAGACTGCTCCGCAACAAATCTTTGCCGATCCTTGTGTACGGGTGGCGACCCTTATTTTCTTTGGTCTGTTTGCATTAGCCATGTACCTTGGCCGCAACGACACCATCATCCCTGGCTTTGCAGATCGCATGGTCGGGACCGAACAGCTGTCGCAACTTGAAGAGGCATATGAAGCACCTCTTGCGGGATCCCTTAATCATTACGTTTCCATGTCCGGTTTTTACATCATGCACAATACCGGGATCGGCCTACGTTGCTTTGCTTACGGAATTTTATTGATCCCGTGCCTATTATCACTTGCCTACAATGCACTCGCCTTGGGAACCATGTTTGGATATATGGCTCGGCCAGACATAGTTGGTGGAGACAATTTTTTTGAGTTCGTCACCGCGCACGGGCCGTTCGAACTCACTGCCATCGCGTTAGCTGCGGCTGCGGGGCTACGAATCGGTCTCGGCCTGTTCTACACCGGAGGTTTGCCCCGTACGGAATCGATTCGTGTGAACGCCATGAAAGCAGTCCCAGTGATGGCCGCCTCAGCCCTCCTGTTTACGCTGGCCGCCTTCACGGAAGGTTTCATTTCACCGAGCCCTCTACCCTATGTCGTCAAGGCTGTCTGGTCCGTGTTTTCGTCCGGGCTAATCAGCTTCTACTTCGTCGTACTCGGTTTCCCCCGAGAAACGGGCGATCTTGTGTCTCAGTCAACGGCGGGAGACCAACCTGATGCAGCTTGACCAAACTCATGTAGTAATCCGCCTGCGCAAGTTCACCGAAATTGGTGACCTTTCGCTCATTATGATTCGACGCTATCCCGAAGCATTACTGGTTGGATTTGGTGCAGGGGCAATTGGCTGGGCGATTACCAATATGATCTTGCTCGGTTGGATTCCGTGGGAAGAGTCGTCTTACGGGCTGGATGATGAGGCTGCGTTTGGTGAAATCTCGCGATACATGATTTGGATGACGCTACTAGTGATCCTTCAAACGCCTGCTGCAGGTGTTTTCGCAACCCTCTATCTCGGGCAAGCAGTCTTTGAAAAGCGACCTACATGGAAGTACGTCACCTCAGAGGTAAAGCGTCAATTCAAGCGATGGTTTTGGGTATTGGGGGTTTGTCGCCTGGCGGTACCAACGATGCTCCTGCTTGCTTTTCGCTGGGGGCAGCCTGCCTCCGGGTTCTGGGACATCTTTCTCCCAATCGTCATTCTGCTATGGGCCACGGTGGTACGAGCAAATCGTCCATTCGCACCGGAGATTCTGCTGCTGGAACAATGCCCGTTACGAGGTTCGTCAGAATCTGTAATCACCATGGCCAAACGCTCCAAATCACTTCATGGTCCGATGAGTGGTGAACTCACTGGTCGCTTTGCCTCGGTTTCAATCCTTCTGGCCAGCATCGCTCTGAGTTGCTTCTACACGCTCATTTTTTTCCGGGGCATCACGCTGGGTTACTGGAATTTCATGAACTTGACGGTCCTGCTCGTTTTCTTTCCGCTGGCACTGTGGCTTGTTGCGGGCGCGAGCGTGATCATTCGATTATTGAACTATCTGGACACCAGGATCCGACTCGAAGGGTGGGAGGTTGAATTGTCTGTGCGTGCAGAATCACTGCGGCAGTTTGGAGGTGAGGACACCGATAGCACCTCTCCGCAATCTCAAAAAAGCAAGGCTGCAGAAACGGCTGATTCAGCTAGACCACAGTCGAAACGCATACAAACTGCGGGGGCAAACCGATGAAAGTCATGGCAAAAACACGTGCGCGACAAGGTTACCCCGGACGAATACACCTAACCCTGCTGAGTGTATTTCTATTCTCCTCACTCGCCACTAGCCAGCAAACTACTGGTCAGCAAACTACTGGTCAGCAAACTACTGGTCAGCAAACTACTGGTCAGCAAACTACTGGTCAGCAAACTACTGGTCAGCAAACTACTGGCATTGAAACCTCTCCCATCAGTGACGCATTACGTTCAACGGTCTGGTTTGACGCGGAAACGAACAGCCTCAAACCGATTGATGTTGAACCGCGGACAGACGATTCACTGAACCGGAATAGTCGTTGGCTGCCAAAACCACCACCGGTAAAAAGCAACCAAGGCCCGAATTCAACCACCAACCCGCAACAAAACACTGGTGGCGTTGCGGGCGCAGGCACTGGGCTCTTCAATACTGGACTGTCGACGCTGAACTTACTCGGATGGCTGACACTCGGAATCGTTGTGCTGGCTGGCGTGGCAGCGATATTCTACGCCCTGTCCCGAGCGGAATTGCAGACGAAGAATGTCGGAAAAGGCGGAAAGCGAGTGCTATCAGGAAAAACACCTGACGAACAAACACTGGAACGCATAAAGCACTTACCAAAGGAACTACGTCGAACGGATGTCAACCTGCGTTCGGAAGCTCAGCGGTTGATGCAAGACTCCCAGTACGATCAGGCCATCATCCTGTTGTTTGCTCACCAACTTCTACTGCTTGATCGCTACGGAATGCTGCGTCTGAACCGGGGAAAGACCAACCGCAAATACATTCGTGAAACACGCGGATCCAATGAACAAGTGGCAGGGTGCCTTGAGTCTACGGTTGCTTCGTTTGAACGCTCTTATTTTGGCCGCCACAAAATCACTCGCAATGAGTTTTTAGACACATGGCGATTGAATGAACAACTGGAAACAAGTCTTGAAAAAAAGCAGGAGGAAGCGGCATGAAATCGAGCGAAATCAAACTCCTGACAACCATCATGTCCTGCGTCTTGTTGCTTGCAGTTGGCTGTTCAAAGTTCACAACTGACTATGGCAAAACGAGTGGAGCCTCAGCTTACTCAAGCATTAATGGCTACGGCACTTTCCGTGAGGCAATTAAAAATGCAGGTTTCACTGACCGAGAGATGAATCGGCTCACGGATCGACTCAAGAAAAGCACAGACCTCGTAGTCTGGGCGCCTCAAAACACAAACCCACTGAATTCCGAAGCGGTCACGTGGATCGACTCTTGGCTAAAGCAGGCAAATCGCACTCTGGTTTACATCAGCCCAGACAGCGGCAGTGAAGTTGAATACTGGACGACGACCAGGGCGATGGCACCGGCTGAAAAACGCATGGAATACCGACGACGAGCTGCCACCAGTCAAACGCAACGCCGGCAGAATCGATTCTCTCCCCGCAAGCCACCCTCATACCAGTGGTTTACCATTAGCGAGTTATCGCAACCAGAAACCATCAAAGGCGTCAAAGGCCCTTGGGCCCCAAGTGACGTAACAACCGCAGATGCAAACACGCAGAACAACGCCACCGTTGGCCTGCCAGCAACACCGCTTGAGTATGAGGTCAGCACGGTGCTGAGCCCCAAAGATGACACGACTCGTGTTCTGCTGAAAACGAACAAGGGCACAGCATATGTTGCCAAAATAACCTCCAAACAATGGAATGGCTCGCAGATTTTCGTGATCTCGTCAGGCTCTCTACTATCGAATTTCGGACTTACCCAAAGTTCAAACCAACTGTTGGCCGACAAGATCATCCAAGAAGCGGCAACGGCCAAGAACTCGGGCCTGCGTGCCGGCTTTCTCAACAACAATGGCTCAGCGATTACCGTTAGCAATGCAAACAAGGGAGCCCCCGTCGCTTCCGGAATGGAATTATTAACAGTCTGGCCAATCAGCCTCATTACCATGCATGGTATTTTCCTTGGCTTCGTAATTTGCCTGATGCTGTGGCCCATCTTTGGACGTCCCCGAAAAACCCTGCACGTCACCTCCGGAAATTTCGGTCACCACCTCGATGCTGTGGCAGCCCTGATGAAACGTGTGGGTGGTGGTGAACGGTATGCTCGCGGAAAGATCAGCGACTACATGAAACGTATCCACGGTGAAACAACTGGTCCGTGGATTCTCAACGCCCCCGCCACGAACGCGGACCAACCGTTGCACACCCTGCGCCCCAGCCGACTGTCGGCAAGAACAGACCCAAAAGTGAACGCTGGGGAAACACAACCAACAAAATCACAACCCAACGCAACTGAATCTCCTGAACCACTTTTGTCTTCCGAAGACAAAAGTGAACCAGATAAATCCCAACCTGATGGAAAAGAACTTGAGTAACATGCCCCCAGACACCAGTAGTGGTTCGACAGTCAACCCGGGCCAGAAAATGGTGAAGTCCGAAAAGTTTGCTCCTGTGCAGAAGCTTTACAAAGATATCGCTCAGGAAATCGGAAAGCTCTTCGTCGGGCAGGAAGAGCTGATCCTCGGTAGCCTGACAGCCCTTTTTGCTGGCGGTCATGTATTGATTGAATCGGTCCCTGGACTCGGCAAAACATTGTTTGTCCGCACGATGGGGCGGGTATTGGGGTGTGAGTGCGGGCGAATTCAGTTCACTGCAGACCTCATGCCATCGGATATCACAGGTGCCCCCGTTTATGACATGCAGAAATCGGAATTCCGATTTCGAGCAGGACCTGTATTTACACAGTTTCTACTGGCTGATGAGATCAACCGCTCACCCGCCAAAACACATGCGGCCCTGCTTGAAATCATGCAGGAATTCAGAGTTACCATTGATGGCACCAGTCATGAAGTACCGCGTCCCTTTCTGGTAATGGCAACGCAAAATCCGCTCGAAAGTGAAGGCACCTACAACCTCCCCGAAGCACAGCTCGACAGGTTCATGTTCCTGCTCAAGGTTGAATACCCGACCGCAAACGAAGAAATTGAGATTCTGAAACTACATAGCCAACAGGTCGACTTGAACCAACGCTTAAACGACGAGGTGAAAACAGTAACCTCGCCGACTCTGTTGCTGGAAATGATCGACTTGTGTTCGCAAGTCAGGATTGAGGACAGTCTGATTGATTACATCAATCGACTTGTGCGGGCAACACGTACCTGGCCAGCCTTCCACATTGGCGCATCACCAAGAGCCGGGCTCGCACTGATGCAATCCGCCAGAGTCCTCGCCGCGTTCAGTGGACGCGACTTCGCTACTCCGGATGACGTCGTGGATATAACGCTACCCACATTGCGGCACCGTATTCAACTGACAGCAGAAGCAGAGATCGAAGGTCGCACTTGCGATGAAGAACTAGGGACGCTCATCAGGGGCATCGAAGTACCTCGCGATTGAATCAAGCAAGCCGACGGGGAAGCCGCGTCTGAGTCCAGTCTCGATCTGTTTGCCCACCGAAGCAATCGAGATTGATCAGCGACCGGACGTGAGATCTTTCAAAGCAGCGGAGATTTAAAGAAGCCAAGAAAGCAGTTTTGCTGGTGGCTTTCGATGCTCGTGAATATCTGGCCGGTTTATCCCAAAAGTCCCGCTATTGCGATTCAAAGCTGGGCAAGCTTTGCAACGCCCACTGCCGCGCCATTTCGAGCTTTTCACTTTGGGGTCCGTGAAGCATCAAAAGCCCTTCGGCTCCACCAACAATATCAAAGACTGCTTCGACTTCCTCAGCTGTGAGAAGATTCTTGGCTTGGTACATCCGAACTTCAGCCAGCGTTCGTAAAGATCGTGACTGGGGACTTCCGACCAGTGCCTCGACGCGCCGTCGGGCGATTTCCGGTGTCAAGGCAGGTAATTCAGATACAGTGGCTGATCGATCAACGAAGCTGAACAGCGAACGCAACTGTGCCATCACATAATCACGTTCAGTTTGACGACCAGCACGCGTCATCTGTGACGCTTCGACGTTTGACATTCCCTTGGAAACGATTTCCTGTTTGCCAGTGGCGACATTCATGAGTCGACAGCGGGATGTGTTTTGCACGTTGTCATTTCGTCCAGCTTTCAGCACCACCTCAAAGTGAAGCAACAAATCTACCTGAGCGGCTCTTGCACTGGGCATCACATCTGCGATGTCACCTTCCCCAAGGAAAATGATTCCTGGTTGCCACATGGCCATTGGCTCGCCGGCATCCATCAGTAATTCATTGACAGCTCCACCGACCACGTGTGAAGAAGCGGCAGGTGCGGTAACAGTTGAAAAGAGCGGGCCGAACGCTCCGCTCTGGAAACGTTTTCTGAATTCTTCTCCCACCACGCTTGCTACCAGTCCGAGATTCTTATCGAACACGACACTTGCTTGGTCACTCAGCATTTTTCTCGATGGGATCGACGGGTTTGCAGGTCCAGCTGCTCCGCCTTGCGGGCGTCCTGAACCTCGGCCGTAGCCCTGCTCCATGCCCATTTCATCACCCATGCCCATTTCATCGCCCATGCCCTCATTCATTCCATCGTCCATGCCCTCATACATGCCTTCATCTTCGATCAGTCCGCCAAGCGCGCCTCCGCCAGGAAAACCACCGCCGGGTCCCCCAGAAC
>Ga0315330_10003395_pt1 | contig 10934 bp, 11 predicted proteins | sample M140m34915metaG_FD_203453 | JGI IMG/M metagenome (GOLD analysis project Ga0315330, IMG submission 203453) | Ammonia-oxidizing marine archaeal communities from Monterey Bay, California, United States - M1 40m 34915 | ecosystem: Environmental > Aquatic > Marine > Intertidal zone | place: USA... | reverse complement strand
CAAAACCATCAATAAAGCCTTTGACCTGCTCAGCGAGCGCCTCCCAGTCCTCCAGCTCAAGCACGACCCCAAAGTGGGGTACTGGTACACCATGGCCATCAACACCATTGGCAATACTAGCCACTTTTCCCTCTCGGCCGAGCGCCGGGTTCAGATGGGTTACCAGCTGATGACCGAACAGACTGAAGTCTATCCAATCTGGCGCACTGCGCCCCTGTGGCAGGCCTAATTTACTACCATAAAATTCTCTGGCTTCGTCAATGTCTCGAACCTGAATTGCCAGGTGAAAGGGAGTAAGCAGCATTAGACCTCCAAGCCTCTATGATTGAATTGCGTTGCGCTAGTTTATCTTGGCCACAGATTTGGGGACACCCACAACATAACAACTTATAGCTGCAATCAATACAGATCTGAATTTTCAGGTTGGTAGAAGTATCTACGCGTCTTCACCCGCTTGAAAATGGGCCGCTGCCTAATTTCAACCGCCAGCCCAATCCCAGATCCAATTTACAGCATCGCCAAACCCAGCGCTTCCAAAATCAGGGTAGCCCAATCTATCAGCTGAGTATCAAATGTCCTTGTTCGGCTCAGTTCGTGCTAAATTACTTACTATCAGGTTTCTTAAGAAGGCTCATTGAGCGGGGTATGAGTCTGTGATATTTCATAGAGTTGGATCTGGGGGCAAGCAAATAAATGACCCCAATTAATAGTGCTGTCCCTATCTCATAATCTACTTCATAACCCAGGGGTAATCGTGTCAGAAGCAATTCCGCAAGCGAGTGCTAAAGCCAAATACACCATCGAAGAAATCCGCACCCGACGCAAACGAGATTGCGCCCTGGGTTATCGCTTGTTCGCCGCGCATAGATGGGGTGATCTGGGTGACGGTCACATCAGTGCTCGAGATCCTGAAAGAACCGATTGCTTCTGGATGTTGCGCTGGGGCGTGTCCTACCACGCGGCGAAGGTTTCCGATCTCGTTCTAGTTGGCCCAAATGGTGAATTGGTTAAAGGTGAAGGTGAAGAAAAAGGCGCTATCAATATAGCGGGCTATTATATTCATTATCCGATTCTTGAGGCGCGGCCCGATTTAGTCAGCGCAGTTCACGTTCACACGGGTTGGGGATCACCCTTCTCAGCAGAAGCGAGAATGTTTGAGCCAATTTCGCAGGAGTCCTGTATCTTTTTTGAAGACCATGCGTTGTGGAATGACGAGGAAGTGCAGGTGCAAAGTGTGCCAGCAGGGCGGCGCATTGCTGAAGCGTTGGGTCAGAACAGCGCAATAATTCTCAGAAATCACGGTTTGTTAACCGGTGGTGATAGCGTCGCGGAAGCGGTTGGCCGTTTCGTTTACATGGAGCGGGTTGCCGAACTGCACATGAAGGCGCGTCACCCAAAACCAATCTCTGCAGAAGCAGCCCGGTTTGCCAAGGAAGATTTAGTCAAGATGGGGATTGGGCGTCAAGGCTTCGCGAGTATGTTGAGGCGGCATATTCTTGATCCGGAGATCGTAAATTAAAAGATTAGCCTAGGTCATGAAGGGTGGACTTGGTGGGCAGACAAAACTTAACCACAAGCGCGGTTGAGAATTCAGGGTCTGACGGAAGCTGGTACGTTTACATGTCCAAAGGGGCAATTCCGACAACGGCTTCCACAGCAGTGGCCGCGCTTGAGGTGATACCAGGCGGTGAATACCAACAGGCCGCCTGCTTCGATGTAATAGTCGATACCTTCTATTATCGACTGTGCCTGAGTCTGTCCGAGATAGGGGGTCGCCGGGTTTGTGATTTCGCCCGCCTCGAATTGCTGTACTGCCTGCTGGATTCGTTCGATCACCATAGTTTTCATGCAGGCAGGACACAGGCAGTCACCTGCGGCAGGATCGCCGACTGCGGGCAGGCGCGCACACCAGCACTCGCCATCGATGCCGCAGGAGAAGACGGCAGCGCATTTTTCACAGGATTTGCTTCGCATTGGCTATGACAGAAAGCTCGATTTAACGATGGCGCACAGTGTAGGTATTCGCCGAGGATAATTCAAAGTTGTTTGTACCAAATTTTGGGCTACCGCAACTCGCTAAGTCCAGGACTATTCCAACAGGGCTGAAACGTATCGAGGCCTACACTCATGCACAGAGACTCTATTTATTGTGGCAGACTACTTTGAGCACACCGAGCATTGCGCTCGGGGGAGCCTCATCGTATTGTGCATTTATCGCGTATCTGCCGTTTATCTATTATGCATCATGGTTTTTTGCGGCCTGTTAAGAAAATCTGTTTCATCTTTTACATAGCGTTCCCTCTTATGCCTAATTCTCTCCAAGATCAACTCAAAAAATCTGGCCTGGTCGACGACAAGAAAGCCAAGCGACTTAAGCGCGCTAAAAATAAACAGGAGAAGCTTGCCCGCAAAACCAAGAGCCCCTCTGTGGATGAAGCTAAATTAGCGTTGGAAAAGGCTAAAGCCGAGCAAGTCGAAAGAGACCGACAGCTGAACCTGGAAAAGAATAAGCAGGCAGAGCAAAACGCACTAGCCGCGCAGATCAAGCAGCTTATTGAGATGAATGCGATTAGCAAAGAGGGTGATCAAAAATTCAATTTTACAGATGCTAATGTCATTAAACATATGTATGTGAGCCAAGCTCAGGTCGATCAACTGAGTCGCGGCACCCTTGCAATCGTTGTGCAAAAAAATGGCAAGGATCGCAACTACGTGTTGGTACCTATGGGTGTGGCGCTGAAGATCGAGCAGCGTGACCAGGAGGTGGTTCTGTTTAAGGCGCAAGAAAATACCACTATCGAAGAAGATGATCCCTATGCCGAGTTTCAAATTCCAGATGATCTAACCTGGTAATAATCGATAGGAAGTGGCTATCGCAAAAGGCCTGTGGAAACAAAAGATACTGTAAAGCACAGAGCCAAGCTTCTGCCCTGTGACCGAAGGTGCCTTAATTTATATCCGTTCTCTTTGAAATTCATGATCTGGATCGTGGAATCGGTTTATTCTATTCCCGTGAAGAACGCTAGCCGAATCATCCTGCTGCTGGCCAGGTTGACCATCCTCTATCCCGCGGCCGTGCAAGCCAAAGAGTCTGCGATTACTCAGGCGACTGCCTATGTCACAAGGGGTGAGTCAATTAACGTGGATGCTCTCGCCATCGGCGACGAGTTAAGCCCGCAGAAACCTCTCACACTGTTAGTCTGGCGGTCGGTAAGCCGACGCTGGGCTTCCGTTGGTTCCAGCCACTCAAGTCATGAGCTGGTTTTCGCTAAAGTGACAGGCAATAAAGTGTTGTTTACTTTCACGGATACCGAAGCACTGGACCCCGGTTCAGCCTATTTCGGCACCACGCGAAGCTGTACAGTCAATGGCATTTGCCCTGTAGATGTGGAGCCCGATGCGGCAGTGCGAGTCTTTATAGCTCGGTAAGCAAAATAATTGGTAAAAATCCTAGGTTCCTAAACCTGCGCAACCAAGGTTGTACCCATCAATTGTCTAGTTAAATTACGGGCGCGCCTTCCTCTGTGCTCTTCATCCCTTTTTTCACTTGTTGTTTGAAACGAACTCAGTGATCAGTTCGAAGGCGTGGTCAGTTTCAGGCAGGTTGCTGAAGCCCTGAAAAACGTGCACTAGCTTAGGCCAAACTTGGAGAATCACGTGGCTGCCCTGATGGTTTGCTTTGTTGGCATAGCGTTTCGAGTCACCATAAAGCATCTCGTGCTGACTCGCCTGAATCAGAGTGGGCGGCAGGTCTTTCAAGGAGCCAAACAGGGGTGACAGATGCGGATGGTTGCTTGGCAGTCCACTACTGAAGCGGGCGATTATGGCGCGCACTATTGCTGGCGTTTTCAATAGCGGCGCGAAGCTGGGGCCGAGGAAGTGGTCGGTCTCAACATTTTCTTTCCAGGTCGGACTGCTGAAAGTAGCATCTGTCAGTGGCGCAAGGGCAATCGCTCCGTTAGCAGCAGGCAAGCCGTTATCGCGGGCCCAGGCAATGACCGCCAGGGTCAGGTTGCCGCCCGCTGAATCACCGGCAACAAAAAGGGAACCTGCCGGCGCGGGCCCATCTGGACCGTTTTTCAGAATCCACTGGTAGGCGATTCGCGCATCTTCATGACAGTGGATAGTTTTGAACTCCGGCTGTTTTCGATAGTCGATAGCAAGCACCGATGCGCCGGTGCGCTTTGACAGTTCAGACGTAATATAGCGGTGCGTCTTGGGCGAGCCGACCATGAATGCCCCGCCATGGATGTACAGGATGCGCTGGTTCGGGTCTGCGCCCTTTGCGAGCACCCATTCACTGCTGATGCCGTCAACGTCTGCGGCGCGTGCTTCAATGTCGATTTCGCTTGCAAATACCTCTTCAAAGCGTTTGCGAGCCACCTTGATGCCCTTGGGTCTCGGTTGACCATGGTAAGCCGCCAGTTTCGCAACCACGTCGTTATGCTGATCGCTGACTTCGTGCGCTTCTATCATAGTGTCTGATTCAGGATGGTCGAACTTTCGCATATCCGGCGCGCGGGAGCTGATAGTGAGATAAACAAGCACGGCGGCAATCGCAGCGAGTAAAATAAGTGATGTAGTCATGGATAGTCTTTGGTCTCTTTGTGGATCCTATTTATGGAGTCTGATTGTGATCAGACGCTACATTACCTGCTTTGGAAACCGGGCGACAGCCTAAATTTAAGGACTTAATTGCTCGGAGATTTGAAGGCGGTCAGGGGTTGGATGTCTACCTGGACGTAAGCAAGGCGTGTTTTACTGCGATAGAAAGCGGGGATTCTGCCGGGCACTATTGCAAGTGCTAACAATGGCGTACCGATTCCGGCATCGCCAAAGCGGCTGAGCCTTACCTGCTTGGGGTTGGGCAGGCACTTTGGATTCGATCAGGTGGCTTGGGCACAGGCGTGAGGTCTGCATACAGGGACGAAAGTCGGGTGAAAATTCTTGTGAGAACTCATCTTATAGAAAAGTGCGAGGAATAGATGCTGCAGTTCGGTTTGGGCGAGCTACGTTTCCTGATGCTTTTCCTTTTTTATATTTCCCTTTCTCGCTCTCCCTAACTAGTCCAGATCTACTTTTTCTTGTGCTGTTTCGCCTTTTTGCCAGACTTAGGCTTAACTGTTTCCTTATTGAGCTTCGGTTTTCTTCGAATAGGCTTATCGCCATCATCTGACTTTTTCCGCTTCGGTTCGCTTCTTTCCTTTGCCTTTTCATCCGCGCGGGTGATGTTCAGTTTCTTCTTGGCAACCCAGGTATTCTTCAGATCTTTATAAATATCGTTCGGCATGCCCTTGGGCAAGTCTACGGTGCTGTAGCTTTCGAAGATGTTAATACGGCCTATGTCTTTGCTGGTGAGCCCAGCTTCATTGGCAATAGCGCCGACGATATTGCCAGGCATGACATGGTCATTGTGGCCGACTTCGATGCGGAAGCGTTCCATGCCTTTCTCCGGGGGCGCGTTTTTCTTTCTCCGGATTTCTTCCTCATTGCCGCGCTTGCGATTGGCGCGGGGTTTGTCGCGAGAGCGGCTGCGATCATCTCGACCGCCGTTGTCTGCCTTGTCCCAGGATTTATCTTTCTTGGGCGTGGGTTGATGCTTTAACAAAAGGGGAGAACCACCCTGGGCAACGTGCGCTAGCGCTGCAGCGACCTCATTGGCGGGTATATTATGTTCTACCTGGTACTGTTCAATAACCTTGGCGTAAAGGCTGAGATCTTCTGCGGCCAGAGTGTCGGTGATGGACTGTTTAAATTGCGCGATGCGCTTGTCGTTAATCAGTTCTGTGGAAGGTAGCTCCATCATCTCGATCTTGCCGCCGGTGGCGCGTTCGATGGCACCCAGCAAACGCTTTTCTCTTGGAGCCACAAACAGAATGGCATCGCCCTTGCGGCCAGCACGGCCGGTTCGGCCGATGCGATGCACATAGGCCTCAGTGTCGTGGGGGATATCATAGTTGATGACGTGACTGATGCGATCCACATCGAGACCACGGGCAGCGACGTCTGTCGCCACCAGAATATCCAGCTTGCCCTTCTTCAGTTTTTCGATGGTACGTTCGCGTTGGGCCTGAGCGATGTCGCCGTTGAGGGCGGTGGCGGCGAAGCCTCTGGCTGAGAGCTTTTCGGCTAGTTCCGTGGTGGCCAGGCGAGTGCGGACAAACACGATCATGCCGTCAAAGTTTTCTGCCTCAAGAATTCGAGTCAGCGCATCAAGCTTGTGAGTACCGCTTACCGGCCAGAAGCGCTGGCGAATGAGGTCGGCAGTGGCCCGCTTCGATTCGATGGTCACTTGTTCCGGATTACTGAGATGGCTATTGGCTATGCGCCGAACTTCTGCGGGCATGGTGGCGGAGAACAGGGCAATCTGGCGCTTCGGCGGCGTTTGCTCCAGAATCCATTCCACATCGTCGATAAAGCCCATGCGCAGCATTTCGTCGGCTTCATCCAGTACCAGGGTAGTAAGCTCATCGAGCTTCAGGGTGCCCTTTCGCATGTGATCCATGACCCGCCCGGGCGTACCTACCACCACATGGGTGCCGCGCTTCAGTGCGCGAATCTGGCCGCCATATTCCTGACCACCGTATACAGGTAGGACATGAAAACTCTTGCTCTTGTGGGCATAGGTCTGAAATGCCTCTGACACCTGAATCGCAAGTTCCCGGGTTGGGCACAGCACCAGTGCCTGGGGGTTTTTCTGTTTCAGATCCAGGTTAGACAGAATCGGCAGGGCGAAGGCCGCGGTCTTGCCGGTGCCGGTTTGCGCCTGGCCCAGGACATCGGTGCCCGACAGTAGCAGGGGAATAGTCTTGGCCTGAATGGGTGTGGGCGTTTCATAGCCGATGTCTAGCAGGGTTTTGATCAGGGGCGCAGCTAACTGAAGCTGGTCGAACGCCGTTACCGTGTCGGTTGTCATGTCTAGCTCTTTGGGCTGAAAGTAGGGTGGAAGCTGATGTCCATTCAGCCTGGCAGCGCTGAGCGGGCGCGGAGTGTAGCACAAATAAGGACAGATCTATTTTTGTATTTTTGCCACTTTATGTTCAACGCCGAAGAGAAAAGCGATAAAGAGGAGAGGGGCCAGCGTGAAAACACAATGCTGTCTCTTTATCGTGGCCCATTCCAGTCCGCCTTTTTAGGTAGCCATCACGATATACCCGCCGGACTTCTCGTCATACTGTAGCTTCAGCAATACTCTGCTATGATGCGCCCCCAATCTTCTCCGGCATAGCCATGACTTCCTCTACTTCGACTGCAGCGTCTTCGACTACATTGCCTGCGTTTGGCAGTTTGCCGCTGCGCTCGGAACTGCAGGAAAGTATCGAGGCACTAGCCTATGAGTCGATGACTGCAATTCAGGCGCAGTCGCTGCCGCCGCTGCTGCAGGGGCAGGACGTGATCGCCCAGGCTCGCACCGGCAGCGGCAAAACCGCAGCCTTTGCCATCGGCCTGCTCAATAAGCTGGATACTCAGTCTTACTGCACCCATGCTTTAGTGCTGTGCCCAACCCGGGAATTGGCGGAGCAGGTTGCTACCGAGATTCGCAAACTAGCCAGCACCCTGGCCAACACCCGGGTACTGACCCTGTGTGGTGGAAGACCTGTGGGACCACAGTTGGCTTCTTTGCGGCGCGACCCGCACATCGTGGTGGGAACGCCGGGGCGAATTCTCAAGCATCTTGAGGAGGAGACTTTGCGTCTTAAAGCTGTGCAAACCTTGGTGCTGGATGAGGCCGATCGTATGCTGGATATGGGCTTTCATGACGACATCATGAAGATCATTCAAAAGACACCCGCATCGCGGCAGACGCTGCTGTTCTCTGCTACTTATCCTGAAGGCATTCAGAAGATTAGCCACACAGTGCAAAAGTGCCCGGTGGATATCCGCGTAGAGTCCGCGCTTGATACGCCGGATATTGATCAGCTGTTTATCCAGGTTGAGAAGAAGCAACGTACCGAGACACTGTACCGTGTTATTGCACATTATCAGCCGGAGTCCTGTCTGGTTTTTTGTAATACCAAACAGCAGTGCCAGGATCTGGCGAAAGCTCTGGGTGAACGCGACCTGCACGCCCGAGCGCTGCATGGTGATCTCGAGCAGTTTGAGCGTGATCAGGTGTTGGCCCAGTTTGCCGGCAAAAGCTCTTCCATCCTCATTGCCACCGACGTAGCGGCACGCGGGCTCGATGTGAAAGAGTTAGCAGCGGTGATTAACTATGAACTCAGCCGCGATCCAGAGGTGCACATCCATCGCATTGGGCGCACGGCTCGTGCTGGTGCCAAGGGCCTGGCGGTAAGTCTGTTTACCGACTATGAAAACCGGCAGCTGCGCGCCATCGAAGAATACCAGGGCGCACCCGCGAATCTGGTCAAGGCTGAAACACTGACTAGTCCGACGGGCTTCAAGCTCTATCCACCCATGGTCACCCTGTTTGTAAACGGGGGTCGTAAAGACAAGGTCAGGGCAGGAGACTTGTTGGGTGCGCTGACCGCTGGCCGAAAAATTGCTGGCGATAAGATTGGCAAGATCACGCTGTTTGATAAAATGGCTTATGTTGCGGTTGAACAGCAGGTGGCGAAACAGGCCCTGACTGTTCTTACTGAAGGCAAAATTAAGGGCAGGAAGTTCAGAGCAAAGTTATTGCGCTAGATTAATGGATTAATAGGGGCATATTTATTTATCTATTCGGGAATCGCGAACCCAGTCGCCTCAATTTCGGACCTGGTCATTTCTATAATGTTGACATCCAAATCGATTGGCACCAGCGGCTCATCTGACTCGTCCGTTTCCTCGGTCACGATTTGGTCGACCACTTCCATGCCTTTGAATACATAACCATAAATGGTGTAGTTGTCGTCCAGCCTGGCAATCCCGTCGGCAGCATGCACAACATAGAACTGACAGCCCGCTGATAACTTGCCGGGATTGTTGTCTCTGCCGGCGGCGAATGTGCCGTAGACATGTCGTAGGTGAGGTTGAAACTCTGGCTCCAATAAGTGAATTGAATAGGCAAAGCCTTCAGGTGTGTCCGGACAACCTCCTTGGGCCACAAATCCTTCGATCACTCGGTTGAAGGTGTAATCATCCCAGTAACCGTCTTCTGCTAAATCGATAAAGTTCTGGCGATGGACTGGCACTTCCGGATACAGCCAGATATAGAGATCGCCAAGGCGAGTTCTGATATGGCCGACCAGGTAGCTGTCTTGCGGCGGCGTACAGGCAGTCAACAGGCAAAATAGAATTGAGAGGCAAGCTTTGTTCATAGCAATGGCAACGGGATCAGGTTTAGGGGAATGAGAATACCACGAAGACGAAATAAAAGAGGTAATAGAACAGCGGTAGGAGGCATGAGGTATAAGGCAAGGGGTCGGTAAGTAGGGTCGAGGAAAAGGATCGAAAAAAAGGGCGATAAACCGCGGGAGACAAAAAATCCGTGGTTTAAGCTTGTTCCCTATAGTAGTAATTGCTTAGGATAGACCGAAACAACTACACCAAAACTATTACACCAAAACATCAATCGAGGAAGTTTGTATGCGCCAGTTATTACCATCAGCACTCATCACAGCAGGACTTATGCTGTCGACGACGGCAACCGCCCAGGAATACGTCACCATCGACATGGAAATTGACATCAACAAGCCCGCGGCTGAAGTCTGGGAAAAGGTCGGCGACTACTGTTCCATCAGTGAGTGGTTGGGACTGGATTGTGAGATTACTTCTGGCGAGGGCGGGATGGGCTCGGTACGCGCTTTATTGGGCGGTCGTATTATAGAAATCATGGTGGCTCAGACCGAACTTTCCTACGGCTACACCCAACCCGTCGTAGAAGGTCAGTTCTATAATCTCTACCATGGCTTTATGGAAGCTCGCCCGGTGACCGATACCACGTCGAAAATGCTCTACACACTGACCTACGATGTCTCCAATCTGTCTGATCAGGCGGAGAAGGATGCAGACATCGAGCGACGTCGCGGCATGTTCACTAATGCGTTGGGTGCGATGAAGCAACTGGCTGAGGCGGACTAGGAATATTACAAGCAAAGGGGTCAGAGAGAAAAATTATATGATGAATTTTTGTTGGCCCCTTTATTCTGACCCTGGCATTGGGTCAGTAAAGTACTCTGGCTAGCCAGAAGATTATAGGATAATCACGCTCCAGGTGATTAAAACCAGGACGAGGCTCAGAAATACCGCCGCAGACCCAAGGTCTTTGGCCTGACCAGAGAGTTCATGAAAGTCAGAGCTGACTCTGTCAACCACCGCTTCTATTGCTGAATTCAGTAATTCCACAATCAAGACTAAAACTAGTACGCCAACCAAAACCAGTCGCTCGATGTCATTCTGGCCCAACCAGAATCCGAGAGGCGCCAAGACTATGAATAGCGCAAACTCCTGTTTAAATGCCTCTTCAGTTTTGAGTGCCAAGAGCAAGCCATTGAAGGAGTAGCGAGTAGCGGCCAAGACTCTTCGAAGTCCGGTTTGGGGAGCTGGTGGTTTCATGGTTTCAGATTCGTCGGTTTCAGTTGCCTGGAAGTTATGCGTGGCTGCCTAGTTCCCGCGGATATTGGGTGACAATAATAGCGTAATACTCGGCTATCTTGGCAGCAAGCCTGCCGGAGTCGCAGTCCTGGGCATAGAGTTTTGCCTATTCCGATAACGTATTGCGTAGATCAGGCTGGCCCGGATACAGACCAGCACGGTGAACGTGGGGTAGGAGTCGGCGATGAAAGTTGAGCCAGCGTGAAAGCCGGCAATTGCAGAATCTTGGTGTGGATTACTTATACTGTTGAGGTCTGGACACTGGGAGCCAAATTTTTCTTTTTGGTGTGCTCTCATGGGCTGAGAATAAGTTTGGGGAGGGCGTGATTCTTAAATATCACTGGGGACGAAACCGAGCGCGTGGTCTAATGACACGCATTCAAGGGAACCCTTGGTAT
>Ga0315330_10003394_pt1 | contig 10937 bp, 9 predicted proteins | sample M140m34915metaG_FD_203453 | JGI IMG/M metagenome (GOLD analysis project Ga0315330, IMG submission 203453) | Ammonia-oxidizing marine archaeal communities from Monterey Bay, California, United States - M1 40m 34915 | ecosystem: Environmental > Aquatic > Marine > Intertidal zone | place: USA... | reverse complement strand
CTGGGGTGGCGCGGCCCCCTTGGGCTTGGGGTTTCTAGCAGTAGCCGCGGCCAGTGCTTTTTCCCCAGAAATTTCGCCACTATTGATGGGCAGCATGTGGCTGATCAGTATGCTGATACTTGCTCGTCATTACCGCAGTAAATCGGCAAACTAGGTGTTCACTTGCTCCGTAAGAAGCGTGAGTGCTTTCAAAATCACCGGTCATTCCGCCCACAAAACGTGTCCTCCGTATTTCAAACGTTTGCTGGGTGAAACCCTGACAAATCATGCGTACAATGAGGGCGTTCTCCCATTAATCATTCCAGCCCCGAGGTAGCATCCACGATGCGTGACCCCCATTCAATCAATCGACGTGTCTTTCTTGAATCCTCAGCTGCAGCGGCAATCGCTACTGGCTCAGTTCTCACCTCTGGCCTACAGGTTTCCGCAGCCGACACTGCCGCAAGTGCTGAATCGGTCGTGGGCACGCTGTACTCAACACTCAACGATAACCAGAAAAAATCGATCTGCTTTGACTGGAATCACCAAGATGACAAACGAGGCTTGTTGAGAAGTTTCGTAGCCAATAACTGGAATATCACCAAGCCAGAAATCAATGATGATTTCTACACCGATGAGCAACGTGAGTTGATCACGAAGGTATTCGAGTCGATTGTGCACCCCGCATGGCACGAGCGTTACTACCAGCAACTGGAAGATGATGCAGGTGGATTCGGTAATGAGCAGTCGATTGCGATCTTTGGCAAACCGGGCGAAGGTAAATTCGAGCTCGTTTTGACAGGTCGCCACATGACATTGAGGTGTGATGGAAATTCAGCAGATCACGTTGCATTTGGGGGACCAATTTTCTACGGTCATGCACCTGAGTTCAATGAGAATCCGCAACACACTGACAATGTCTTCTGGAGTCAGGCTGTCGAAGCCAACAAGCTCTATCAAATGCTCGGGGGTCAGCAACAAAAACAGGCGCAAGTCGCCAAGACACCAAGAGAACAAGCCGTTGCCTTCCGAGGTGATAAAGGTGGCATGACAGGCCTCCCTGTCACCGACATGAGCTCCGATCAAAAAGAGCATTTGCAAAAAGTACTCGGTACGCTTACCGAAATGTATCGCACCAGCGATCAGCAAGAGGCGATGCAATGCCTCACCAAGCAAGGTGGCTTGGATGCCTGCACGCTCTCGTTTTACACAGACAAAGATCTCGGCAAAGACAAGGTATGGGATAACTGGCGACTGGAAGGACCATCGTTTGTATGGCACTATCGCGGTGCACCTCACGTACACGTTTGGGTGAATGTCGCCGATTCCGCCGACGTGAAAACCAACGCCTGATCGTGTTTCATCACATTTTGAGTCACCACAAGGGATTGGCCACGGCCAATCCCTTGTTCATTATCGCCTCCACCATCCCGTTTTTAGTCAACCTGCTGGTACAAAATAAATGTTCCTCGGATAGACCGATTCTGCCGGAACATCACCTGCTCGACCTGAAGTGCACGCTCCCCCCACTGCGTATCAGAGCAAAAAAGATCCAAGTAATTTTGCATCTTGCCTCAATGTGATACTTTTGATGATGCTTGTGGAACCTTAACCGCCCCTTCTTGAAGAGATCAAACGATGCGAGGATTTGCTTACGTCATTGCTGTTTTGGCTGCCATCGGAATCATGATTGGCATTGTCTCCTATCCAAATCAAAATGAACCAACCAATCGTCGCCCTGCCACGATACCTGCCTCTGCTGCCTTAATGACAGAATCGGGCACATTGATAATCGCTGTGCCCACCATGCAGTGTGAAATGGCTTGTTTTCCGAGAGTCAAGACAACACTGGAGGGCAATGATGGTGTCCAGTCCGTTGAACTGGCAACTCAGAAAGAAGAGGGCGTACTGGATAATCGCCAGGTGGTCGTGAACTATGACAATGGATTCAATCTGAATGCCGCGTTGTCCTCATTGGTTGCGGAAGGTTTTACAAACCCTGCTGTCGTCGAGTGAATTGCAGCAGCAGAATTTCATAGCCCCGCACCCTACTCAACCATGGTATGCACCCAAATGGACAAAGCCGGTATCTTGCTGGTTGGACATGGAACACGAAACGCTGATGGTACCCGGCAATTCTTTGAGCTGGAAAAACACTTAAGCGACTTGGTTGCCCCCGCGCCAGTTACCGCTGGCCTGTTGGAATTCCAAAGCCCGTCCATTCCTGAGGCATGGGATGAACTGTTGTCCCAAGGAGTGACTCACATCCATGTTGCACCCTTGTTGCTGTTTGCGGCTGGCCATGCCAAGCAGGACATTCCTGACATCCTGACCGAATGCCAGGCCCGCAGTGCTCATGTTACGTTTGATCAATCACGTCCACTCTCTCGGCATTCGGCAATCATTGATCTTGCGATGCAGCGATTGGATACAGCGCTGGCTTCCTGTCAACATTCCCCCGAGCGCACAGCGGTCATCATGGTGGGTCGTGGCAGTCATGATCCCTGTGCCAAAGCGGATATGCGAGTTCTCAGCGAGATCATCAGCGGTAGATCGTTTGTGGCTGAGGTAATCACAACGTTCTACGCAATGACCGAACCCCGCTTACCAGACACGCTTGAAGCAGTAGCGGTCAGTGGGCGGTTTGACACGGTAGTGGTCCAACCGCACTTGCTCTTTGAAGGTAGATTGAACGAAGCAATTTTGAAGCAAACCAAGGAAGCAGCAGACAGGCACCCATCCCTCCAGTGGTTAACTTCTGGCTACCTCGGCCCTGACCCTTTGCTTGCTGACGCCATAGCCAACAGAACGGGAATGCATTGATCGCTGGCTCTAAATTGATTGCTGGCCGTGAATTGATTGCTAGCGCTGACGCGACTGCTCAATCACGTGTCAGGTTGATAATCGCGTCAGCAATCACTCGATCGTCAAGCTGAGTAACAGATACGTTGGCGCCCCGAAACCACTGCATTGCCGGAGCGATGTAATCCGCAGGTGCTGTCAGACTCGCCACGGGCCCGTTCCAAGCAGTGCTTTGCCATTGTCCTCGCTGCTCTGACCACTCGTACTGCCCTCCGAGGCTACACTGCACATCAGCATCCAGAATACGTTTGACGGTCAAGAACACCTCGTCCGGCGTCAACTGAAACTGGCGAGTGATTGAATCAAGGAACTGCGCTGTGGCAACACTACTACTGCGGGCTCTGGCGTACAGTTGCGCATTCGCCCAGCTTTCCAACTGGCTGCCATTCAAATCACCGATATTGGCACGAATCTGCGCTGGATTTGGAGCCTCGGTGGCTGCCAAAAACGGCAAACTCTGAGAGATCACCTCAGGCTGAAATGAGAGGATGCTGAACTTGCCATCTGTAAAACGATACAGCCCGCCCAGAAGACGACTCATTCCGGGGCCCACCGGCTGGCCACGCCCTAAACCAAGGGGCAGACGATCAAGTGCACTTGGCTGAGGCCAAGCACCGAGATATCCCGGTAATTGCCGCAAGGAGAGATAGGTTTTGATGATGCCCTCAAACTGGTCAGGCGTCGGAGGCACCGTATCCTTGATCGCTACAAATAGATGAGTGGGTGGGCCAAGCTGCTGCGAAGCAACATGAGCTTGCACTGAAATGATGTCATCAGGAGCAAACTGCATTGCGACCTGAGTGGGCGGACCAAGTTGCTGGGCATATTTGCCGTACTTGCCAGGATCGAATGGCGCGACCTCGGCATGGATCGTCAATCGTTCACGCTTCGAACTAGGCTCCCGATCATCACGGTGGATACCGACCATGATCGGGTCCATGGTGGCAAATCGGTTGGTGTATTCATTTGCTATCTGACTGTACCAAGCAAACTCCTCAGCAGTCACTGATTTAATTTCCACATCAGCGATTGGAAGAAAACTACCTCGGGCACCACGTTTTGTATCCAGTGCCGTGTTATTCAATTCAAACACACCGCTGCCATCCGACCGAACACCAAAATTCGGTGGCAGCATTCGTGTTGCAACCAACTGGTCGATACCCAAGTCGCTAGGCAGCAATTTTGATTCCATAGCGCCCGCCATTCTGGCCAGTTGGACAAGAGCAATATCAGCCTTGGCAAACATCCGACGACGCAACTCGATCAGATATTCTGGTGAGACCAAACCCCGAAGCATTGCCGGAGCAAAATAAGCAAAGATGGTGTCATCACGCTCAAGAGGCATCAACTTTCTGGCAAGCATGAATTCAGGAGTCGCGGCAAGTGAGTTCCCCGATTTAGCAACCTCGACGAATTGCTCAGTCAGCTTGCGACTGTTACTGACAAAGATGTAGTTACCATCCTGCGTAAAAAACGAGCGAATACGATTATCTGCAGTGCTGAGCAGACTGACTTCTCGGTCGTCAATTTGGAAATTTTCCAACGTGACAGTTGTATCCTCGCGTGCAAGCTTGGTGCGATCATTTTTGATTGAAGTGGTGAGCAGGAATGCATTTCTAGATTTGATCAACACGCCCATACTTGCACCATCGGTCAAGAAGAGATCCCTTCCAATGAGCGCCTGATCCTCAATCACAGTACCGCCCAACATACGGGACAACTGCGTCATTTTCATGTTCAGCTGCGTTTCAAGTCGTTCAGCACTATCATTCACAAGACCTCTCAACGTGATCATTCTCGTGATGTCACCGCCATGCTCATCTGTCAAATCCTGAAACCACAAATAGTTTTGGAAAGAGCCATAGCGAATGTAGAAGCAGTCCGGTGGAACCTTTGTGGCAATTGGCTCAACAACCGCAGTCTTAACATCCGGGGGCACCATTTCAGGAATCCAACGCGGTGGTGCCGGAAGAGGCTCGGTCGCCAATTGTGGTGGCCTTGCGTCAACCGCAGCCTCTGCAAACATCGACTCACCGACACCGGCAGCACCGCCAATTAATTTCAACGTGCTCAACAACTGGTCTTCTTCCTGACTTGACTCGTTGTACCAACTAGGCAGAGGTAAGCCTGTGCGTCTGGCTAACATTGCGATCAGATACAGCTGCACCGCAGCTGGTTGCTCGGATGCCGCGACAAGTGCTTGTGCCGCATTTGTGTAACCGGTCCACCATGTATTGAGAACGCTCGCATGAACAGCCTGATCTTGTCGTGGAACGACAGAGTAATTACCCACCACGCCTCGCTCGTCACTGACAGTAACCGTCAACGGCTCGGAACCTGTGAACAGAAAAGAAACCCGACGAGCCACCGTCTGGCTCAATTGCTCATCACCACTGGCGAGCTCGCGAATTAAACTGCCCACCCGATTCAACAGGCGACCTCCACCAGCTTGAGGGACTGGCCGATCAGAAGGTCGGCCAGTCGTGACCAGATCGTTCGAGACAGGGTACAAGACGCGCCCATTCCCACCACTTACTCTGAGTGCAGGAAAAGTACGACCGAACATGGCATCGTCGAGAGGCATTTCAATTGTCGCCGCCCCAAACGGCTCACCGACTGCTGCCGTAATAAAAACATCCTCCGCTCTCGCACACGTCGCAAACGACACGAAGATGACCGCGAGCGAAAAACAGCTGAATGAGGGCTGCTCGAATCGGCCACTGAATCGTTGAGAGAGAATTCGCATATCGATTTACTATTGGAGGGTAATCGCCCGGGCAGCAGTGTTGGAAAGGGTTTCAGAGAACTGATTCCAGAGAACTGATTCCGGAGAACTCTGAACACGTCAATTGAACCTTGTTATATCCCGTCTCAAGCTCAAGGACTTCAGTGATTCGTTGGCCAGCATCACTGATGCTGCTGTTTTCGCTGCACAGGCTCATTGTTGCAGAAAATGTTGCAAAAACTCCAGTACCCGAAGCGACCAGTTGCGAACCAGCAACCACGCTCCCGCCCCATTGCCTTCAGATTGTTAGCTTCAGCTTGTTGAAAATAGCCACATAAACCTGATCACACGCTAACTCCTGTTCAGAACCGTCACATGACTCTGCGTCAAAATCTGATCGCGATCGCCGGATCATGGAAAACCCAGATCACCACGCGTTCTCAGGTTTCTCAATGAGCGGGGTCGTTATTCTCTGCGGGTCTGGGATAATGGGCGTCTGACTGAAGGCACGAACCCGTGCATTATTAAGAATCCGAAGCAATTGGGACAATCGATCCGTGAAAAGCCCCTCCCGAAGTGGTGTTTTCCAAGCCAGCACCGATGAACGGCTTGAAGCCTTTGCTGAGAGCATCAGTTTCGACAGTCGCTTGTATCGGCAGGATATTCGTGGTTCGATCGCGCATGCCGAGATGCTTTCCAGTGTTGGTTTATTGACAGAGGAAGAATTTTCGCTGATTCGGGACACTTTGGTCGAAATCCAATCTGAAATTGACAATGACCAGCTCCCGTTTCGGTTTGAGCTGGAAGATATCCACATGCATGTTGAGCAGGCCTTGATTGACCGGATCGGTGATGTGGGGCGGAAATTACATACAGCTCGTAGCAGGAATGACCAAGTCAGCACCGATATCCGTATGTGGGTTCGGGAGGCACTCGACGGTATCGATGCGCGGCTGGAAACATTGCAGCGTGCATTTTTAAGTCGATGTGACGGCGATTTCGATATCATTCTTCCGGCATACACGCATTTGCAGCGAGCTCAACCCGTGCTGGCCTCCCACTACTGGCTCGCCTACATCGAGAAATTTCAGCGGGATCGTGAGCGAATCGCGGATTGTCGCCATAGAGTCAATCAATGCAGTCTTGGCATTGCCGCGGTCGCCGGGACAACACTTCCGATTGATCGAGAACAGACAGCTCGCCAACTCGACTTTGAAGGGGTCACTGCAAACAGCCTTGATACCAGCAGCGATCGTGACTTCATGTTGGAAAGCGCGTTTGTACTGGCGACCATTGCCTCCCACCTGAGTGGCTGGGCTGAGGAATGGATTTTATGGAGCACGGTGGAATACAACTTCATCAAGATCCCACAACAGTTCTGTACCGGTAGCAGCATCATGCCACAAAAAGTCAATCCAGATACACTCGAACTGACTCGGGGCAAGTCAGCAAGAGTCATGGGCAACCTGCAAACATTGATGCTGCTGGTGAAGAATTTGCCGTTGGCATACAACCGCGATCTACAGGAAGACAAACCACCTTTATTTGACTCATTCGACACCGTCACGGCGATGCTTGAATTAGCCGCGCCGATCGTGTCCGGAAGCGAACTGCAACGTGAATCAATTGAGAGTCGATTGGAACGTGGCTATCTGGATGCAACAACCCTGATGGAATGGATGATTGACAAAGGCGTTCCACAAAGACGTGCCCATCACCTCGTTGGCGCGATCGTTGGCGAAGCGATGCAGCGAGATGTCCCCCTGGCTGAACTGCCACTGGAACTACTGCAAAGCCACGCGCCTGAAATTGACTCAACCGTTTTTGACTCTCTCGGCTGCAAAAACTCGGTTGCTGCGTTTGTCAGTTATGGATCAACGGCGCCGGATCAGGTCCGACTTCAGATTGATCGCTGGAAAACGAAGCTCAAGTAGTGGAAGCTCAAGTAGTGCTTGCAGGGGCCCCTAAGACTTCGTTGCCGTAACCCATGGTGACTGATCATCCTACAATCTGTCTGTAGCACCAGAGTACAATGGCGGCAACAAGCCCGATCAAAGCGAGCGTATAGATTGTTACGACAATCGCCCATAGGAGACGCTCTGCTGAACTGAATCGTCGATTCATCCACAGCAGTGGCAACCCCAAGAAACCTGTCACAAGAAACAGGCAAGCCAACACCGCAAATTTGTTCTGTATCAGCATTTCAGCACCACCATAGCCTGAGGGGGCACTACCTACAGAACCTTGTGCAGTCGACAAAGTTGAAGCATCCATTTTGGCTGCCGCACTTGGCGGAGCAGCTAATTTCGCCTCAATGGGCGAATCAAAATCATCATGCTGGCTCACTTTGTTGGCTCCTGCTCCTGGATACCATTGTCGGCAATCAGTTTCTGGGCCTTTGAAACGAGTGGTGCGACGTTGCCGTTGTTGCCATAGAGATCGATGATGCTGTACCAAATTTTCCGGGCCGCGATGATGTTTCCCTTCTGTAGCGATTCCGCTGCCTGATCAAGTTTGCCCTGAATGATTCGTGCAGCTTCACCCTGTTCCACACCATTCTCCTCGATGCTTGCAATCTGTCTCCGTGCCAGATTCACGAATGGTTTGTAAGTGTCATCATCCGCCAGCAGCGTCTCCATACTGCGATAGCGATCCAGCGCGGTGGCCACATCACCAAACTTTTCAAACTCGTAGGCTTCAGCGTAAAGTCGCTCGCCCTCATTGGATAACGGTCGGTTGACCTTTAACTTGACTTCCAAAACGTGTTCAGCCTGAAGCATCTCCACACGGTCCAATTGCTCATTCACCCATTCAACGTGCTCTCCATCCGGATACTTCTCGAGCATGGGAACGAGGAAACTTACCTTGGCCTGATTCAGAGCATTCCGATTTTCACGCGCCAGCAACTCCTCTGCTCGGCCTTTCATTTGATTTTCATTCAGCGGCCAAAGGGTGTAGGTGATCATCGAAGCAATAACGATCAAACCAAGAACAAGAATGATCGCTCGATCGTACCATTCCGGCCTGGCGACGATTTCATCCTCCTCAACCTCCAATGCACCGTGCCCCAGCAGAATACGGGCTTCATCTCTTTCTTTTTGATCGTTGACATTGAGCGGACTGAACCCGTGCGAAACGTGTTCAGCAACCCCAGCACGTGACATTGATCGGCGTCTCACTTCTTTTAACGCGAGTGTTACCGCAGCAGCACCATGTGGTCGTTCGTTGGGATCTTTCTCGAGCATCTGCATGATCAGCTTGTCGAGCCAGACGGGGCAATCCATGACAATCGAAGCAGAGCTCTGAGGTTTTTCGTAAAGAATATTCCCTCGCACTTCTTCGACCGAGTTCCCTGAAACGACAGCCCGACCGGTCAAGGCCGTGTACAGAGTCGCACCCAATGAATACAAGTCACTGTGCACCGAGAACGCGTTTGCATTTCCAGCCAGCTCAGGTGACCAAAACGTCATTTCGCGTGGCGTAACCACGCGACTGGTGCGGTACAACGAGTTCGCCCTGTCAACACGAACATCGATCAAGACAGGACTCAGCCCTGCAAAGAGCACCTTTTCCGGCTGCAGGACTCCGTACATGATTTCTTTTTCATGCAATGCCTCCAACGCACCCGTCAACGCTTCGGCGAGATCCAAAACGGATTCCCACGACAGGCGCGAGCGGCGTTCCAACTCGCTGGCCAAGGTAGGCCCCTCGATGAGCTCATGTGCCAAGTAGGCATCTGTTTCCTCAAAACCACCACCGTAACAGCGGACAACGGCAGGATGTTGAATTTGCTTTAGCACCTCCCACTCCGCCGCAAATGCAGAACGGGCCTCCGGCGTACCACCAAAGGGCGCAGCAAATACTTTGACGGCGACTGCTCGCTTGAGCTGCACATGAATCGCCCGCCATACCGAACTTTGCGACGGATGGTCACCCAGTTTCGTTTCTATCGCGAGTGGTCCAAGGCGGCTCCGAGGCATGGAAATGAATCGCGATTCAGAGGGTCAAGAAGCTGGAGAAGAGCAGTGCAGTTCCCAGTATACTCAGCCGACCGACCCCAACGCACCATGACAGGGGCGAAAGTCTCCACATCTCCCTGAAACATCGGAAGTTCCGCCAATCACTCAAAAGGCCTCTTTCGCCATCAGAGGGTTGGCGATCACGCTCGCAACAAATCCTGGTTACTGACGATCACCCATACGCCGGGATGCTTCCATCTGATCCTCCAAATGGGCGAAGAAAAGTGCTTTGTCCGACTCATAAGCCGACAGTTCCCCCTCACCGCTTCGCCAGCGTGCCACTTTGGCTTCCTCAAATCGTATCGCCGTTTCCTTCTGATCCCGTAACCAATCTCGCATGCGGATCATCCTGAGCCAGCACTCAGAACCGTGAATCACAAGCCAAACACAGTGTGTTGGATCCGGCTGTGCACTGGAGAGATGACGAGGTTTACCCAGGACAATTGGTTCGGTGGTCCAATCCGGTGACTCATTGATTCTAAAATTCAGCCCCTCAATCAACAGGGCTGCCGTCGCTAAAGCAGCCTCACTTTCCACAGCAGCAAGCACATCAATGGTCGGGCGGGCGATCAGTCCCGAGATTGCAGTGCTACCCACATGCTCTACGGCGGTTACCCAACCAGCACAACTTTGCAGGATACTGCTTTTTGTTTGCTGAAATTCCTGCGGCCAGCGCGGGTCATAGTGCATCAAACGTACTTTTCGCTCTTCCATTCAAATCGTATTTCGCGAGTTCTGAAGGATTGGCACCCACACATTAGGATGCATCTTTTTACGCTGCATTGTGTCAACATCGTCAAGTCACGACCCAATTCGTTGCCCGAAGTGCGACGTCGCAGGCCCCCAAACCCGCGATCTGGGGAAGCAAAGCACATAGCATGAGATGCCTCGAATGCATCAATAGACAGCAAAAACGCGTACATCAGCACAAAAAACAGCTAAAATAGGGCTCAACAGGAGAGCTGCTGGGCAGACGCAAATTCGGGTGCCATCGAAACACAAATTCCGTCACACTCTTGTGTCCAGCTCAACTGAATGCGCGCGTTCGCACCCTCGATCGGATAACCACTAAATCATGACTCGGCTGCTGAAAGGCCTTTTTGCATCGATGAGTCTGGAGCGGAAATGCCTGCTCTTTTTTGGTTCAGCGTTGATGGTCCTCATGCTTGGGGCTTTTGCGGTGGTCGAGAAACTAGGACGTGAACTGGTACTCAACACGACCCGACAACGCGCAAAAGACTTTGCTGCAATCCAGCTCTTACTGCTTCATGATGACGCGGTATGGTCGAAGAACCAGCGTGAAACGGTCACCGCAGGATCGGATTCGGACCTCGAACAAGTTGATCCAAAAA
>Ga0315330_10003392_pt1 | contig 10940 bp, 11 predicted proteins | sample M140m34915metaG_FD_203453 | JGI IMG/M metagenome (GOLD analysis project Ga0315330, IMG submission 203453) | Ammonia-oxidizing marine archaeal communities from Monterey Bay, California, United States - M1 40m 34915 | ecosystem: Environmental > Aquatic > Marine > Intertidal zone | place: USA... | reverse complement strand
TCTAAATTCTCTAAAATTGGCCAATTCCATTCGATTAAGAATTCTAAATCTCCCGCAGACTTAACAAATTCAATCAATGATTTCATACCTATTAATGACAATCCAGAAATTTCGATGTTTTCTGGATTTGTACTTACCCATTCGCATTCGCCAAAATCACGCGATATATCTCTGAGTAAAGCCAGTGACAATGATTTACTTGAATTACTAATCAAACCTTTGGAGAGCGATTTATATTTCGCGGTTAATTTGGCATCACTCATTCTTGGATGTTTTAACTTCAGCCAATTGGATAAACAACCAATGGGCAAAATTGTTTTTTGTGGTTTAATGATATTATTGCGTAAGACTACAGAACCATTAGCAAAGGAATTGATTAACATCGATGAATCTACTTTAGAAGTCAAATGTGCATGAAGTCTATTTTTCCATGAGACCGTTATCTCAGAATCAACTATCTGGCCAATTTTGTTGTCGCCGCTAGAAAGAATTTCTGGTAAATTTTCTTCTGACATCAAAGGACCATCAAACCATGTTCCAGCGTTAACGTTCCATGGTTCATCGCTGTTTAGCAAATTAGCTCTAACAATCGCAAAGGAATTAGATTGCTCAAACCATCCTTCGATTGTACCTCGATTGGATTTGTTTGGTGGTTGTACCTTTTCTAGAGTGATTTTAGAATACCAATTTATTGAACTAGATTTTACTGATGCCCATCTCACCCCCGTGCTTCCACTGGAATCTTTGCTTACTAAATCTAGATCCAGATAAGGGTTTTCAGGTAGGCAAATTAACGACTTAGGTGGGTTTTTTACATAACAAAGAATGATAATTGGCCCTTTTGACTCTAACACTATAGCATCCTTATTTGGCGAAGAATTGGTAGCATGAAGTTTGTATAGGGCAAGATAATCCTCATCCAAACGTTTTCTACCTTGCTTGGTTATCTTGTGTATTGCTCCCCTAATACCGCTTGATTCATTACGTGATACCAAACCATTTTCCCTCAATTGACTAAGGGCAAGTGATGTATGTGGCGTCCGAATTTTAAGAGATTTAGAAATTTGCGAAACCGAGCCACCTGAATCGATTAACCAGCTCAATATCCTTCGATGGTAACTACTTCTAATCCGTTTATTGGACAATAATGTCACCTTTAACCACACCAACAGCAGATTGTTTATAATTTTAGCCTTTTATTACTTAATTAGTTACATTAAGTTACGTATTTCCACTGGAAAAGTATGATAATACTTACAACCAGTCATGACAAGTTCATTTTTTACACTTAATTTAGTACCTAAATGTAACGAGTTAGTAAAAGTGGAGTAACTATTATATCAGCGACCGGCGTCCTGTAGTTTAGTGGCAATTATTCAATGGATATGCGCTGCGTGACAAAGAGATGATATTGATGAAAACAACCAGAATCCGTGAGAAGATAAAGAAATTTTTAGGCGACCGACCCCGAAACACTGCGGAGATATTGGAACATATCAATAGCACTATGCGTCATGGCACTACAAGCCAACAACTTGGCAATGTATTATCAAAGGACAAAGATATTGTCAAAGTCGGTTACATCAAGCGCTCAGGAATACTCTCTGGTGGCTACGACATCTGCGAATGGGCAACAAGAACATGGGTTTCTTCAAACTGCCCTGGATGGGAAGAAGGCACACCAATCATCATTGACCAAGAAGGCAATGTAACAACTGGCTCACCGCCAGAAAATCAATACTGATCTAATTTAGTTAGTATTCGATGGAAATGATGGACACCCATCTCCATTTTAGGAGAATAACGCCCTCTGTCATACAAACTAGATTTCATCCCTCTAAAACAAGCTTCAACAATTTCTTGATCTTCTAACTCTACCAAGTCAATATCGCCACCAGCACCCAAACCAACTTTAGTTTGGTCTGCAATCAAACCATGATATTTTACGATAGTCTTAGTACATCCATTTGGATTTACTAAATTAATCGACAAACCCCACGGATAGAAATTGAGCATAAGATTTGGAAATAACCACCAATAATAGGCAGCAATCGATTTCCCATAATCAACATGACTTTCAGGCAGATCAAATTTTTCCTCACCATCTTTAGCAAATCCAATCTGTAGCACCCCATTACCAAATAACTCAGTTTCATAAGATGAATAATCCAGCACAGAATTTAGTTCATTATGGACAAATGGTATGTGGAAACCTTCTAGATAATTATCCACATACAGCATCCAATTAGTCTCTAAATTATGGGTTTTGTCAAGATTAGAGTCAAATTGAAACTCATCAATGTTGAGGAAATTCATCCTGTCTTCCACAACTGAAATGAACGATTCAAATGAATCATCATTTTGTAAATTAGCAAATAATAAACCGTGCCAATTTTTTATTTTCTTGGTAGGCAAGTCATCTGAAGCCGATGGGAAATTTTCAGCCTGTTCAAACTCCGGCATATGCTTTAGTTTCCCACAAAGATTGAATGTTCTCCCATGATATGGGCATTTTATTGTTCGCTGATTAGTTGGATCTTCTGTCAAAACCATGCCTCTATGAGTACAAACATTCGAAATGCAGTGGAATTTACCTAACTCATCTTTTGTAACCATTACCGGATTATTGCCGATTAGAGCAGGAATTGTCGTTGATTGTTCTAACATTGACGCATGACCAACAAAATTCCAGGTGGTTGAAAATTTTCCTAACAATGACTTGTATAACGATTCCTCTGTGTAATATTTAGATGGTAAGGTTTTGGCTTTGGCTATTTCTGGATGAATCACATCCATAATATCACCAATCAAGAATTGTAAATTGCCATCGCATCTTCCACCGATGCCCCTTGGCAAATGATGGCATGAGATGCTGCAGCCATCTTTACTGCATCTTCAGTATTCTTTTGATGGATATTTCTACCAGTGGCTGCACCTCGGCAATTACCAATATTCATTTGTTGCCACAAACGTTCTAGGAACTCATCAGCTGGTAATGTGCCGCCACCTGAACAAATAATTCCTGTGCGACCTGCAGCCTCTACGGCAATAGCCAGTGACTCTGAACGAGACATTCCTTCAAATTCAATTGGATAATTTACTTTGGCAAAGTCGGCTCCAATACATGCTGCTACACCTGCTGCACCTGAAATCAGTTGTGGATCTTTTTCATCAGTCACTGCGGCCCCTCTTGGGTACATCCAAACAACTGAAATCATGCCAAGTTCGTGTGCTTGGCGAATCAATTGTGCTGCCTCTGACATCATTTCATGTTCGTATTCACTACCGATATAAATCGTATAACCAATGCCTACCACATTTATCCCATTATGGACTAAAGACATAACATCGTCCATGTCCCAAAGAGCTTGTGATACTGGATCTCGTTGATTGGTTTTGACCAAATGTGATTTGGAATTCAACTTAACAAGGTAAGGAATTTCAGGATAGTCTCTTGCATATTGAGCAATCAAACCCAGTTGGCCTGCTAAAACTCCAATAGTTCCTTGCTGGTGACATTGATTACCAATCTCAAATAAATGCCCAGGATCGTTAGAAGATAATGGTATTTTTTTACCTCCATCGTAAAAGTCATCATTAAGATGTTCAATTTTTTGATCGCAGGCAAATAAATTCATTCTTCCTGTACCGGCAGTTGCAGCATCCATATTGTCAATGAATGTGTCAATCAGTTCGTCAGGAACATCTGCTGGAACATTGTATTTTGCCATCTCTACCACCGCTTTTGATTAGTTACCGGTAAAGTTAGCTACACGCTTTTCGACATATGCAGCAATTCCTTCTTTTGCATCAGTGCTGTTAAACAATGATGCTTGTAATTCTCTTTCAAGTGCAAGGTGATACTCGAATGGAATTTCTGGGCCTGTTTGAACTGACCTCTTGATATTTCCAACAGCCTTGACAGCCTTGTTGGGTAGAGTAAATTGGGTGCACCAATCAAGTACATCTCTTCTGAAATCTTCTGCTGAACCTTCCCATATGTGATTGATTAGATTACAAGCTTCAGCATCTTCAAAGGACATAAGTTCCCCTGTGACCATCATTTCAAGAGCCTTTGCTTTGCCAATTAGTCTTGTTAATCTTGCAGTACCACCAGTACCGGCTAGCACACCGAGATTTATTTCAGGTAGTCCAACTTTGCCAGAGTTCTTTCTAGCAATTCGGATATCTGCGGCCATTGCAATTTCTAATCCTCCGCCTACAGCGTGACCGTTAATTGCACAAACAACTAGCTTGGAAGTTTGCTCAAATCTTGAAAGTGTTTCATTAGCGTGAAGACAAAAATTGTACTTGAATCCAGGCGTTACTGAATTAAGCATTTGAATTGATGCTCCAGCAGAGAAGAAAGATGCTCCATTACCAGTTAGTACGATGCAAGTCACGTCATCATTGAATCTTGCTCTGACAACAGCCTCATCAATATCCCTCATCATTTCGTGAGTATAGGTATTTGGCGAACGGTCATTGGGTCCGTCCAACGGTTTTCCGGCAGAATCTGATGTCAATTCAATTACTGCAATCCCGTTATTTGTGACTCCATAATTGACCAGTTTGTTTGGCATTGGCTCAAGTTTTAATCCATAAAGGTCGCTCATGTGTCCTGCGAGAATGACTAGCATTATGAATAAATCGCATTCAACTTTCGGGCACAGATACCTGATCTGAATCTTTAGAGAAAGAGGTTTTTCCACCGCTTTTACGCACTTCATTCCACTGGCTTTTCACCGCCATCGCTGCTTCAGAAGGCTCCCAGTCATCTCTTTTCAATGGTTTTCTAAATGGCATTCTTCTAACACCCCTGCCCATTGATTTGGGGTCTTTTTTCAACATGAAAGGGTTTACAATTCGGTAAAGAAGGCTCTTTAACAATGTTGGACGGAATAGTTTTCCAATCCAAATCAAGCCATCATTGCGCTTTTTTTGGTCTTTCATCCAACTTCTGCACATCCTTTTGAAAGTCCTATCACCCACTCTATTCATCAGCCAACGATTAGCGACACTGGTTTTGACATAAGGAAGCAATTGCTTTCTAACCTCTTGGTCATAATCGCACTCACCCAGTATATCTTTAGCCGCTAATACGCCTGACCAAATAGCCATTCTCATACCAAAGCCCCACATGAAGTCCTGCAAACCACCAGATTCGCCGACATAGTATCTGCCATCCTGTAGATAATTAGCATTGATCGTAAAATCTCCTTTACCACCAACTCTCTTAATTGGTTGGCGATTAAGTCCAGGGTAGTGCTTATCATACCAAGCAATTGTTTCGTTGAGAAACCTATCACTTTTTTTCTGCTTACGCCACAAACAAGTACAAATCAATCCTACACCATCGATAATTATCAGATATGAATAAGCCCCTGGAGCAAGTTTGTCATTTAACTGGAATGCTATATGATTAGGGTGCTCAGTATGAAATATTTCACCATATGCAACTGCTGATGTTCCTTTAGGCCCACAAGCAATTATTTGGCAATCTTCCTCCTTGACCTTTGTTTTGTAATGTATTTTTGCACCTGCAGCCAAGGCTTGTCGTTTGATCCCTTGGTCAATAGTATGACTTGATGTACCTCGCTCAACGATTCTGTAAGACACTTTTGGACTTCGAGCCTGTGTTATTTCATCATCGGGATGAATCAAGTCAACCTCAGTGAATTCTGTAGCTTTAAATTCACTTGTATCAAAACCCCATTGTTTCAATTGGTCAAAGAAATCAACGTCCATACTCCAATTTTCTAAGGCTTGAAAATCCCCATCAAATCTAGCGCCAGAATCATCCCTAATATCATGGACATGAACTTCGCGTCCTGCTTTTGCAAGAATTGTCGCTGCAGCTAAACCAGAAAGGCCCGCTCCCATGATATTGATGGGGCCTTGCTCCGCCATGTACGCGGTAATGAGGCGAGAGGTTTGAATGATGCGCTTCCCTCGCTTCACCATGGGCGGCGAGATTATCATCATGGAAGCCCTGGAAAACCTTGATCATCAAAACCTACTAGAGCAGTTAGATTTGACCAATTGTGGAGCCGTAGTCTCTTTTTTAGGAATAACTAGAGGACATGATAACGGCACCGAAATTTACCGTTTGGAGTTTGACGCTTGGCAAGATAAACTCGGTAATGTCCTCCAACTGTTAGCAGAAACTGCCATAGAAAATTTTGGCATTAGCAAAGTTGCAATGGCGCATCGCATCGGTTCGGTAAAAGCTGGAGAAAACATTGTATCCATCCATGTTGCCAGCCCACATAGGAAGCAGGCATTTCAAGCGTGTGAATGGCTGATAGATGAATTAAAGATTCAAGCACCAATATGGAAAAAAGAAGTTTCCGAGCAAGGTGAAAAATGGAAAGCAGGATTGGGGTGAGATTATGGAGAAAGAAATCAGAGCAGTAGTTGACATAACTGAAAAGTTGGTAATCAAAAGAACCGCTAAGGCGACCGGTTTACTAAAAATATCGAAAACTGCTAGAACTGCGATAATTAATGATGATGTAAAAAAGGGCAATGTCATAGAAGCCTCTACTATTGCTGCAATACAAGCGGTAAAGGAAACGCCTAGGATAATACCTCATTGTCACCCAATACCGTTGGAGGGTTGCGATGTTAATTGGAGTTTGGATGAGGAAGGTCTTCGCTGTAATGTGAGTGTTGTAGCGCATTACAAAACAGGTATTGAGATGGAAGCAATAACTGGGGTCTGTGCTGGATTATTATGTGCACTTGATATGATAAAATCATTGGAAAAGGATTCAACTGGACAGTATCCTAATACTGAAATTTGTGATGTGAAAATACTTGAAAAGGTGAAATCTGACTAACATGTTTTGACCGCATCATTCATTGAATGGTCAGTACCATAGAGGTACATGGGCAAGGTATCTGACCTCTCTAATCACTTTCTCGAAGCCGTCGACATGGCCGCTATAGCAAGTGCAAAATGGCGAGGCAAAGGTGACAAAATCGCTGCTGATGATGCGGCGGTAGAGGCGATGAGGAGCACTTTTGACAAGGTCCCCTTCGATGGACGAGTTGCCATTGGTGAAGGTGAAAGAGACGAAGCACCGATGCTATTCATCGGTGAGCAATTGGGCTCACAAATAGGCAACCCACTAGTGCCTTCTATCGACATAGCTGTTGACCCGCTTGAGTGCACTAATAATTGCGCAGATAACTTACCTAATTCCATTGCAGTATTGGCTGCAGCACCAAGGGGGACTTTACTTCACGCACCGGATTGTTACATGGACAAAATTGCTGCTGGTCCTGAAATGGAAGGCCATATTAATCTTGATGCGGGGGTTGCGTACAATATCGAACAAGTCGCATCGGTGTTAGACAAACCAATCGAAGAAGTTCGTATTATTGCGTTAGACAGAAAGCGTCATGAAGGCTTATTCAAGGAGATTAAACAAGTTGGAGCACAACTACATCTGCTTGGAGACGGTGATATCTCTGCAGCACTATGGGCTGCTAGACCAGATGGTGAACATGACATGTTACTGGGAATTGGTGCTGCACCTGAAGGAGTAATCACCGCTACAGCAATACGGGGAATTGGTGGTGTTTTTGAGGGCAGGTTAGTGTTTAGATCTGATGAAGAAGAAGCACGTGCTAAGCAAATGATTGATGATGATTTAACTAGGCTTTGGGGCGCTAAAGATTTGTGTCGCTCAGATGATGCTATATTTGTGGCCTCGGGAGTTTGTGATGGCTATTTACCAGGCGTCAAAATTTATGAGAACGGAAATATGCACACCTATGCAGAATTAATAGACGTTCAAGCAGGTACATTGACTAGGCATGACCGTATTCACAAGCAGTGATGATATGTCGCAAATTCTGAGAATAGAAGTTCGCCTTCCTGATGGACATTGGGCAGGGGAGGCGACCCGTGAAAATCCATCATCAGTATTACAGATTATCGAAACTATGCCTCTTAGCAAGGGAAGGGGAACCGCCCAAATCAGTACAGACGAGTTTTTATTAGATCAACTTGAGAATCTGTCCGGCATAGAATCAGTGAATTTACTTGGCGAAAATAAGGCTACTGTGACGATAGCCAGTGGTGGTGGTGGATTTATCAAAGCATTGCGTGTTGTTGGAGTAGTCCCAAGAACTCCGTTTGAAGTGATAGATGGATGGGCAGACTGGACTATACAGTGTTCATCCAATCAAGTAAAGCAACTAATTGAGCAAATAAAGACCGATGAGATACCAATGCGCTTGAAGTCTACTCGTTCAAATACCGAAAAATTACTCACTACAAGGCAAAGTCAAATCTTCGAATTAGCCAAGCGCAAAGGATATTGGAACATACCTAGAGAAATCTCAATTACTCAATTGGCCGAATTAACTGGTTCTTCAAAATCAACAATATCTGTTATGCTTCATGCTATCGAGAGCAAAATAGTAGACACGTTTTATGACGAGATAATTTAGAAATACGAACATGTTCGCAAAGACAATAAGGAAGACCCTGTCTTGGGGTTGACATGGACAATCTACCAAACACTTGGGATGAATGGATTACGAATTTTGGCGAATGGCAACAAAGAGTTGGATTTAATCCCGACTGGCTGGGAGATTTTGAACTATCAGTGCTATTTGATTGGGAACGCGCAGGAGACTTAATTGAATTTGGCGATTATGCTGGCCGTGCCAAATGGGAAAGAGCGCTTCAAGTACCCCATCAAAGTATGCGCGATGCACTAATCACCATGATCACAGTTCAAGGCGATACCGAATTTGCATCTGTCGAGCAACAAAGACATCTTCTAGCATCAGCACCGACTGATTATGACAGATATGCAGCAGCTAGAATTATGGCTGAAGAGCAGCGCCATGGATGGCAAATGGCCTACCTATTGATGACATACTTTGGCCAACAGGGGCGCAGAGAGGCGCAAAAACTGTTGGAAAGAAATGCCCAGGATGGCGACCGATTACTTGGTGCATTTAACCGTCCAATGCCGCATTGGCTTGACTTCTTTTGCTACACAATGTTTGTTGACCGTGATGGTAAATTTCAGCTTGGAATGCTATCGACTTCTGCATTCAAACCACTTGCTGCTTCAATGGGTCCAATGCTCAAAGAAGAATCATTCCACTTGGGAACTGGTTCTAATGGCCTTAGAAGGATCATCAAGGCTGGAGTTATACCACTAGATATGCTTCAAAGATACATCAACAAATGGGTATCCACCGCTCACGACCTATTCGGTGTCGATGCTTCCTCATCAGCTCATTGGGCATATGTGTGGGGAGTTAAGGGGCGCTGGGACGAACGCAAAAAGCAAGATGCTGGAATTGAAGTTAACAAAGAAATACTCAATGAAGAGAGTCGAGGACACTATCATGATGAAATTGTTAAAGAAGTTGGGAAACTTTGTGGTTACTTGCCAGAAGGCGCTGAGAAATTGTATGTGCCCCATGAAAACTTCAACCGCGACATAGGTGCTACCAAAGGTAAGAACTTCAATGTCGATGGAACTCCTTTCGAAGGCAATGATGATGATTGGCAAGCCTACCTACACGAAGTAATGCCTAGAAAGCAAGACGAAATAGACCTCAAGGAATTGTTTAATCAAGAATGGATTGCTAACAAACCAATGTCTACAAGACAAATCGATTCTGGAATTGGCGCCAGCGCTTGAAGTATTGCGGTGGTCAAATGATCCCAGTTTCGCTGTACGGCATCGACGTCGAAAGATGTGAAAATTTTTACGAACAATTGCCTGGTTTAGTCGCTGATAGTATTGACGACGAAGAATATTCCAAAACTTTGTTTGCGATACAAGACAAGGCGTCAATGGACCACATACAGGTTGCTGAAAAGTGGTCTAACCGGAAACCGTTTGCTTTTCCTGAAGAAATTGTCAACGAGATTGAAATGATTATTCGAACGGTTTCTTACCCTGATGTGGCTTTGCTAGAACATTTGCTGACCATTGACGAAATTGATACTCAACGAATATCTGAATGGATGCATTTTTCGACAAACTTGTATCCGATCTATAGTCAAAAAGCCTGTCAAGCACTGACAGAAATGGGACTGGACACTCCATTCAATCTTGGAGACATGGCTAGTTATGGCCTCTATGTCGCCCGTATTGAAGGACTCAAGATGTATGCTCCAGCAAAGGGTTTGCCGGAAATAGGATTGCCACGTTCAAGAATGCTCCAACTAGGTTTGGAGCGATTTGAATGAGTAATTTAGCAACTCATTTGAAATTATTCATAGTTGCTGTAATATGGGGTTTTGGCTGGCCAGCTGGCAGAGTTGTAGCCAACGATATTCTACCTTTCACAGCCTCATGGATTCGTTATATTATAGCCACATTCTGCTTTTTAGCCTATCTTAAACTTTCAAAACAGTGGATGTTTCCAAATAAATCCGAGTGGAAGTTGTTATTCTTGATTGGATTTTTCTCGACCTGTGTCTATCAAGCCTTCTTCATGTTCGGGATGCAATATACCGCAGCAGGAGATGCTTCACTCATGATTACCTTCAATCCAATTTTTACTGCAATATTAGCAGTCATATTCCTCAAGGAAAGTATGCACTGGAATTTAATCACTGGATTGTTGATGGGAATTACTGGGGTTGGAATTTTATTTTACTACTCACCCAATGTAGACATAGATTTTGTCGACCGGGCTATTGGCGACTTGCTAATTGCTGGTGCAGCACTTGCATGGGCCTGTAATACAATATTAATGAAAAAGGCCATGACTGAAACTGGTGAAGTTTCCTCTAAACCATTAAACCCGTTGGAGTTGACCGTTTGGTCATCTGTTGCAGGTCTAATAATACTGACTCCAATAATGGCCGCCGAAACCATGACACAAGGATTTGTTCTACCTAGTACAGATGGATGGATTGGTTTGGTATTTCTAGCAATATTTTCTACAGTTGT
>Ga0315330_10003382_pt1 | contig 10958 bp, 12 predicted proteins | sample M140m34915metaG_FD_203453 | JGI IMG/M metagenome (GOLD analysis project Ga0315330, IMG submission 203453) | Ammonia-oxidizing marine archaeal communities from Monterey Bay, California, United States - M1 40m 34915 | ecosystem: Environmental > Aquatic > Marine > Intertidal zone | place: USA... | reverse complement strand
AGTAACACAGATAAAGAAACTAATAAGATAAGTATAACTATTAAAAAACAGGACATTCTTCCAGATAAGTCAATTATTTTAGTGATTGAAGATAGAATTTTTTTTAGCATTGAATAATATTAATTAATTTTCTTTAATTGACAATTTTAAAGAATTAATTATTTTACAAACATATTATTATGAAAGTTTTAAGATCCATAAAATCAGCAAAGCTAAGACATAGAGACTGTCGTGTTGTTAAAAGAAAAGGTAGACTTTATGTTATTAACAAAACAGACGCTAGATTCAAAGCTAGGCAAGGTTAGCTTATTTTCGCAATCCTTAAATTATTTGTTGAACCAGAAACTCCGATTGGTGCACCAGCAGTCACAACAACATAATCTCCTCTTTTCACAATTCTTTCACTTTTGGCTAAATCACAAGCATTTTCTATCATGCCTGAAAAACTTTTCGGTTCCAAAGCGTGTATAGAGTGAACGCCCCAAATCAGTGCTAATTGTCTTGCAGTTAACCTTTCCGGGGAAAGTCCTATGATTGGTACAGTCGGTCTTTCTCTCGCTGCACGTTTTGCAGTTTCTCCAGATCGTGTGTAAGTAAAAATGGCCTTTGCTTCTACTGTTTTAACAACTTGAGAGGCAGCTGAACTGATAGCATCAGATGTTGTCTGTTGAAGCTTTATTTGTTTACTTTCAAGGATCCGTCTATATGATAGATCCGATTCAACTCCTCTAATAATTCTATCCATTATTTGAACAGATTCTACAGGAAATTTCCCCGATGCAGTTTCAGCAGATAACATGAGTGAGTCAGCTGCGTCAAAAACAGCTGTAGCTACATCTGATGCTTCGGCTCTAGTAGGTGAAGGAGCATTAACCATGGAATCTAACATTTGGGTTGCTACAACCACTGGTTTACCATGCTCTCTGCTTTGATCAACAAGTCTTTTTTGTAAAATCGGCACTTCTTCAGGTGGCATCTCTACTCCTAAGTCTCCTCTAGCAACCATTGCTGCGTCACAATGTGTTAATATTTCATCCATTCTTTTTATAGCTAATGGTTTTTCAAATTTAGCCATTATGGCAGTATTATCCCCAATATATTTTTTTAAATTAATTAGATCTTTTGCTTTTTGTACAAATGATAATGCTACATAATCAAGACTTAGATTAAGGCATAATTCTAAATCTTTTTTATCTTTTGATGTTAGTGAAGATAATTTTATAAATGTATCGGGAATATTAACTCCTTTATTATTTGAAATTCTTCCTCCATTAATAACTTCAGTCTCAATACTATCCGAAAAAATTTTATTTATATTTAGTATTATTTTGCCATCGTCTATAAGAATGCGAGTGTTTTTTTTTACAGATTTAAAAATTTCTGGATGGGGTAATAATATCCTTTTTGAGCTTCCTAGTTTATTCTTTAAATCTAAAATAAACTTTTGACCATTCTTTAAACTCACATATGTATCTTTGAAACTTCCTATTCTAAGTTTTGGCCCTTGAAGATCTCCCAGTATTCCAATTGGTCGTCCGAGTCTTTTTTCATATTGTCTGATATGAAAGACTCTTCTTCTGTGATCTTCATGTGTACCATGACTAAAATTTAGCCTGAAAATATCTGCCCCTGCTTGAAAAAGAGAATGAATCTTTAATGGAGATGATGATGAGGGACCCAGGGTAGCTATTATTTTTGTATTTCTATTTCTAAGCATTATTTTTTTTTAACATACTACACTGTTAATAATATTAATATAGTTTATTTACATGAATAAAATATACGTTTCCAAAGACAACGAGTCAGATTTTAACAATCATATTATCTTTATTTGCGATCATGCATCAAATAACATTTTTAGAAAATATTTGAAAAAAGGACCCAACAAAAATATTTTAACTAGTCATATTGCCTATGATATAGGTGCTAAAGATTTTACATATGAAATTTCATCAAAACTCAAACAAAGCTTCTTCATGTCAAATTTCTCAAGATTAATTATAGATCCAAATAGGAGTAAAAGTAACAAGGATTTAATTGTCTCAAACTCTTTTGATACAAAAATAAATATGAATAATAAAATTGATAAATATGAAAAAAATTTCAGGTTAAACCATATACACGAAATCTATCATAAAAATTTAAAAAAATTAATTCAAAAGAAAAACAAAAGATTTAAAAAAGTTTATCTCATTGCAATTCATAGTTTTACAAAAAAGGGTAAGAATTTTGATAGAGGTGTTGAAGTAGGTCTTTTATGGAATAAAGATATCAACCTATTAGTTGAGATTCAGAGAAAACTTTGGGAAAATAATATACACGTAGGGAGAAATTTTCCTTATTCAGGTTTTTTCTATAATTATACACTTGATAGACATTCAAATGAGAATAGTATTGAAAATATATCGATTGAAATTAGAAACGATTTGATTTGCAATAAAAAAGGCATTAAAAAATACACTGAACTATTTATACCAATTTTCAAAGGAATGCTAGATGAATGAAGAAACAAAAGTAAAAATTGAAGCAGCAACATTAAACAGATTGATTCAACACTTAAGAGAAAATAAAGAATTACAAAATATTGATTTAATGAACCTAGCTGGATTCTGCAGGAATTGTATATCCAAGTGGATGGTTGAAGAGGCTGAAAAGATAAATATTAAACTCGACTATAATGAAGTCAGAAAAGATGTCTATGGAATGGATTATAAAGAATGGAAAGAAAAATTCCAAAAACCAATAGATTAATGAATATTATAGTCACTGGTTGTGCAGGTTTCATAGGATTTCATACTTGTCTATTTTTACTTAAAAAGGATTTAACTGTTTTCGGAATAGATAATTTAAACACTTATTATGATGTAGCTTTAAAAAAAAACAGACTAAAAATCCTTAAGAGTTTTAAAAATTTTAATTTTAATAAAACAGATATTGAAAACAAAAAATTTTTTAAGAGGTATAGTAAAAATAAAATAGACATAATTATTAATTTAGCTGCTCAGGCAGGAGTCAGACATTCACTAAAAGATCCATACTCATACGTAAATTCTAATTTATTAGGACAAGTAAATATGCTTGAGTTAGCTAAATTTTTAAAAGTAAAAAAATTTATTTACGCCAGTTCCTCATCTGTTTATGGGGGGAATAAGGTGCTACCATTTTCTGTAGATCAAAGAGTAGATAACCCGGTATCCATTTATGCTGCCTCAAAAAAGTCTGGGGAGTTAATATCAGAATCATACGCACATTTGTTTGGAATACAATGTATTGGTTTAAGATTTTTTACCGTTTACGGACCCTGGGGAAGACCAGATATGGCAACGTTTATATTTACAAAAAATATTTTTGAAGGTAGAAAAATCGATGTCTTTAATAACGGTAAAATGAAAAGGGATTTTACTTATGTAACTGATATAGTTGACGGTATTTTTGGAGCGGTAAAATTAAAAAAAAATTTCAAACATAGAATTTATAATCTTGGAAATAATAACCCTGAAGTTTTAATGAATTTTATAAATACAATTGAAAAAACAATAGGAAAAAAAGCAAAAAAAAGATATTTACCAATTCAGCCAGGTGATGTCAGAGAAACATATGCAGAAATTAAAGAAAGTTCGATTGATTTGAATTTTAAACCAAAAGTAAATATAAATGAAGGGATACCAAATTTTGTAGACTGGTATAAAAAATATTTCAGAATCTAGCGATATAAGTCTAGAATTTTATCTTTATACAATTCATAAATTTTATCTTTTTTTAATTTTAGTGTTGGAGTAACTAACCCATCCTCAGAAGTGAATTTCTTTGCAATTATGAATTTCCTGATTTTCTCTAAACTTGATAATTGCTTATTTATTTCAATTATTTTTGAATTAACATCAATAGTTTTAAAATCGTTACTTAATACAATAAGTGCTACTAAAAATGGTTTATTATCTCCAAAAATCACTACTTGATCAATTTCAATATGCTTTGTGAATAGATTTTCAATTTTCTGTGTTGAAATATTATCTCCTCCAGATGTAACAATTAAGTCTTTTTTACGACCATTTATAACAAGTCGTCCAATATCATCAAAATATCCCAAATCGCCAGTATGAAGCCATCCTTCCTTTATAGTTTTTAGGGTAAGATTTTTATTCTCCCAATATCCCTGCATTACATTTCTTCCTTTAACTAAAATTTCATTATTTTTAGATATTCGAACTTGTGTATTTTTTACAGGAAAACCAACAGTTTTTGGATCATTCTTTACCTTTACATTACAGCTAATTAATGGAGCGGCTTCTGTTTGACCATATCCCTGTAAAAGATCAAACCCTAGTTTAGTGAAAAATAAACCAGTTGATGGATTTAGTGCAGCTCCACCTGAAACTAAAACTTTAACTTTACCGCCAAATATCTCTTTAACTTTGTTTTTTAAAAAAAATTTCATTATAAAAACAGTCAGTTTATCAAGAAGTCTTGGGCTTTCATGTAATTGATTCAACTCTGCTCTTTCTAAAATAAGGTTTAAAAAAATTAAAAATATATTTCTTGAGCTTGAAAATTTTAATTTAATTTTTTTATGAATATTCTCATAAAGTCTAGGTACGGCTGAGAAAATAGTAGGTTTAACATCTTTGATTTCACTTAATAATTTATCGAGCGAGCTACAAAAATATATTCTTCCATTTATTAACATTGGAAAATATAAACCAGCAACTCTTTCATAGGAATGTGAAAGAGGTAAAAAAGATATAAATCTTTCATTAGTAGTTTTGAAATCTTTTAAGATTTCCTCCGCAGCTTCTAGATTGTGTATCATTGAATCATGCGTTAAAACCACACCTTTAGGATTACCACTGGTGCCGGAGGTATAAATAATTGTGGATACATCGGATTTTTTAACTTTAATACTTTTATTAAGTTCGTTAGCACTACCGTTAATTTTTTTATAGCAATTATATTTTTCTGAATTTTCAATCATAAATATATTTGAATCAGGAATCTTCTTGAATAAAGAATGATTTTTTTTATAGATATTTTCATTCTCTACTATTATTAACTTTGGATTACAGTCTTGGATGATAAACTTGTTATCATTTTCTGAATTCGTTGGGAAACAAGGAACAGTAACTGCTCCGATCATCATTGTTGCCAGGTCAATCTCTACCCATTCGGATCTATTGCTTGATATTAAAAAAATCTTATCGTTTTTAGAAATTTTTTTTGAATATAAGAAGTATGCAATCTTTAAAATTGTTTTTTTTGAGTCTTTAAAACTTTTACCAATCCATTCTTTATCAATTTTAGAATATAAAAACTTTTTATTTGGGTAAATCTTTGCGTTATAGAAAAAAATATCTGGTAAAGAATTAATTTTTTTTAAAATATTTGAAATCATAAATTAAATACCTATAAAAATAGAATACAAAAAAAAACTAATTTTGGAATTTAAAAAAAATGGCAAATTTACCCACCTGGAATTTGAAAGACTTTTATTCAGACTTCAAATCAAATAAAATTAACGAAGATATAAAGTTTTTAAAAAATAAAGCAATAGCTTTTAATACGAAGTATAAAGGAAAGCTTAGTAATCTGAGTGTAAGTAACTTAGAAGTAGCGATTAAAGAATTCGAGGAAATTGAAGAAAAAGCACAATTTATCCATAGTTTTGCTTTTCTATCATACTGTACTGATCAAACCAATGAAGAAAAATCAAAATTTTTTCAAGATATTGAAGAAAAAATTAATCAGATTCAGATGAACGTAATTTTCTTTACTATAGATATTAATAAATTACCAAAAAATAAATCTGAATCCCTTAATAAATCAAAATATGGAAGTTGGTTAAAAAATTTATTTAAAAACAAAAAGTTTCAAAAACCAGAGGCTATCGAAAAGATATTAATGGAAAAATCTATAACTAGCACAAGTTCGTGGGTAAAATTCTTTGACCAGTTTATGGCAAGACTAAAATTTAATTTTAGAGGTAAAAATCTTAACGAAAGCGAAATTCTTGACTTGATGTCTTCATCTAATAGCTCTAAAAGAAAAGACGCAGCTTTGAGTTTCGGTAAAACATTAAAAGATAATATTTTTTATTTTAACTTTATTATGAATAATATTTCTAAAGACTTAGACATTGAGAAGAATATAAGAGGTTTTGATTTTCCAGAATCCTCAAGACATATTTCAAATCAAATAGATAAAAAAGATGTGGATTCATTAGTTGATACAGTTAAGTCAAATTATAAAGAATTAAGTCATAGGTATTATAAATATAAATCTAAGTTTTTTAATAGTAATAAATTAAACTTCTGGGATAGAAATGCACCTTACCCAAAAACTTCTGAAAAAAAAATATCCTGGATCGAAGCAAAAAAAATAGTTCTAGATTCATACTATGCCTTTGACAATGAAGCAGGAGAAATTGCTAAGCTTTTTTTTGATAATTCCTGGATACATGCTCCTGTAATGAAAGGAAAAGCATCGGGTGCGTTTGCTCATCCCACAGTACCATCATGTCACCCTTACATATTGGTAAATTTTCAAGGAAAGATTAGAGATGTAATGACTCTAGCACATGAAATTGGCCATGGCATTCATCAGTACCTAGCTAATAACAAAGGGCTATTGGTTTCAGAAACACCATTAACGCTTGCTGAAACAGCAAGTGTTTTTGGTGAAATGCTAACATTTAAGCATATGTTGAAAAAATCAAAAAATAAATCTGATAGGATATTTTTATTACGTTCAAAAATTGAAGATATGTTAAACACAGTTGTTAGGCAAATTGCATTCTTTAACTTTGAAAGAAGAGTTCATCAATCTAGAACTTTAGGAGAGGTCTCAGTAGACGATATTTCAAACTTCTGGATGGAAACACAAAAAGAAAGTTTTGGTTCTACCATAAAACTATCTGATAACTATAAATTCTTTTGGGCTTACATACCTCATTTTATACATTCTCCATTTTATGTTTATGCTTATGCTTTTGGTGATTGTTTGGTAAATACACTTTATAGTAGTTATGAGACTGGTCATGATAATTTCAATTCTAAATACTTTAACCTATTGAGAAGTGGAGGAGCTAAACATTACAGAGAGATTCTAAAAGATTTTGATTTAGATCCTTCAAAAAAAGACTTTTGGCAGTCCGGAATGAAAATTATTAAAAATCTTATAGATGAATTAGAAGATTTAAGTTAAGTTAGCGCTTATGAAATTAATAGTACCAAAAGAAATAGTTGATGGAGAGTCTAGAGTAGGAATAACTCCTGACTCAGTCCCAGCATTAAAAAAAATGGGATTTGATGTTTTTGTTGAATCCAAAGCCGGATTATCTGCTTCATTTACTGATGATGATTATAAAAAAAATGGTGCTAAAATCTCATCCAAAATTTCAGATTTATACAAAAATGCCTTTGTAGTAGTTAAAATTCAAAGACCACAAATCACAAAGAAAAATAATGAAGTTAAAAATTTAAAAAAATGTAATCTTCTAACTCTTGTTTATGAGCAAAAATTTAAAAGTGAATTTAGCGCATTAAAAAAACTTGATATAAACGTATTTGCACTTGAGAAAATGCCAAGAATATCAAGAGCTCAAAGTATGGATGTACTTTCTTCACAAAGTAACTTATCTGGTTACAAAGCAGTCATTGATGCAGCAAGTAAGTTTAACAAAGCATTTCCATTAATGATGACATCAGCTGGAACAGTCGCCCCAGCGAAAGTACTTGTGATTGGAGCTGGAGTTGCAGGGTTGCAAGCTATTGCTACCGCTAAAAGATTAGGTGCAGTTGTTTCAGCCTTTGATGTAAGATCTGCTACCAAAGAACAAGTAGAGAGTCTTGGAGCAAAATTCGTTAGTGTTGAATCAAATGAATCCGGTGAAACGTCTGGAGGTTATGCAAAGGAGATGTCAAAGAGTTACAAGAATAAGCAAGCCAAACTACTTGGGGACACACTTAAGAAAATGGATATAGTAATAACAACAGCACTCATTCCTGGAAAAAAAGCTCCTATTTTGATAACAAAAAAAATGATGGATGGCATGAAAGTAGGGAGCATTATTTTTGATCTGGCATCAGAGTTTGGCGGAAATTGTGAAGTTACAAAGCACAACGAAACAGTTGAATATAAATCAGTAAATGTTGTAGGTCCTCAAAACTTAGCCGCAACAGTTTCTCAAGACTCATCTAGACTGTTTTCAAAAAATGTACTTAACTTTCTTATGAATTCTTGTGAATCTGGAAGATTTAAAAATTTTAACTTTTCTGATGAATTAGTTAAAGATACTTGTGTAATTAATAATATTAAGAGAGGAAAATAAACTAATGGAAAATATTGATCCCATAATTAATTTACTAATGATTTTTATACTTGCTTGTATAATTGGCTATTATGTTATTTGGGGTGTTACCTCAGCACTACATTCTCCCTTGATGGCTGTTACCAATGCCATTTCAAGTGTTATAATAGTTGGTGCTATTATAGCCGCGGGACCCGATGAGATTAACTTTTCTTCATTAATGGGTTTCTTAGCTATTATCTTGGCCTCGGTAAACATTTTCGGAGGTTTTGTTGTTTCTCATAGAATGTTATCAATGTTTAAGAAAAAAGAGAAAAAGAAATAAAATGACTGAAAATTTAACTGCTATCTGTTACCTAATCTCTGCTATTTTTTTTATTCTAGCTCTAAAAGGTTTATCTCATCCTGAATCCGCAAGAAATGGAAATGTGATGGGTATAGTAGCGATGGTAATTGCCATTGTAACTACCTTATTTAACCCTAATGTTGATTCATTCCGATTTATAATTCCAGGAATAATAATTGGAGGAATAATCGGTACATATATAGCATTAAAAATAGAAATGACAGCCTTACCTCAATTAGTAGCTGCATTTCACTCTCTAGTAGGACTCGCTGCTGTTTTCGTTGCAGCTAGTGCATTTCATGCTCCAGAAAGTTACGGTATAGTTGATAATAGTGGAAAAATCTTTACAGCAAGTTTAATTGAGATGTCTTTAGGCGTTGCTATCGGCGCAATCACATTTACTGGTTCAATAATAGCATTTCTTAAACTTCAAGGAATAGTAAGTGGCGCACCAACAACTTTTTTCGCTCAACATTTTATTAATCTTCTAATTTTCTTATCTTTAGTTGCTTTGACTATTTTATTTAGTTTTGAATCTTCAACTAATGTTTTTTGGATGATTGTAGTTTTATCTCTTCTTCTAGGTATTTTGTTAATTATTCCAATTGGTGGTGCAGATATGCCTGTTGTTGTTTCTATGTTAAATTCTTATTCTGGTTGGGCCGCAGCCGGTATAGGATTCACTCTGTCCAACCACCTTCTTATCATTGTTGGTTCTCTTGTAGGCGCCTCAGGAGCTATTTTAAGTTATATCATGTGTAAAGGTATGAATAGATCATTTGTAAGTGTTATTCTAGGTGGGTTTGGTGTAGAAGAAGGAGCTTCTGTTAATAAGAATGAAAATAAAACTGTTAAGACCGGAAGTGCTGATGATGCAGCATTTATTATGTCGAATGCAAATAATGTAATAATAGTACCAGGGTATGGAATGGCTGTTGCACAAGCTCAACACGCACTTCGTGAAATGTGTGATATTTTAAAAAAAAATGATGTTACTGTTAAATATGCTATCCACCCTGTTGCTGGCAGGATGCCTGGTCATATGAATGTTCTTCTAGCAGAAGCAAATGTTCCATATGATGAGGTATTTGAACTTGATGAAATAAATAGTGAATTCTCAAATACTGATGCTGTGTTTGTTATTGGTGCAAATGATATCACTAATCCCGCTGCTAAAACTGATAAATCAAGTCCAATTTATGGTATGCCTATCCTTGATGTGGAGAATGCAGGTACTGTTCTGTTTGTAAAAAGATCTATGGCATCTGGTTATGCCGGTGTAGATAATGAGTTATTTTTTAGAGATAATACTATGATGCTATTTTCAGATGCAAAAAAAATGGTTGAGGATATTGTAAAAGGCTTGGATTAATCTAACTTAGTAACCCTGAATTTCTATTTTTTTTCTAAGCAATTTTTTATATCTTCTTGTACATTCATTTAGGAGTCTAGCCTTCTTTTCAGATGGCTTCTCGTATGCTCTTCTTTGTTTCATTTCTTTGAATATACCTTCACGTTGAAGCTTTTTCTTCATAGCTCTCATCGCTTTTTCGATATTATTATCTTTTACATGAACTCTTATAATTTCAATTCTCCTAAATAATGAATTCCATTTATATAAAAAAATGTAATAATGTAAATGTTTTTTTAATAATTATGCAAAAATTTACTCAAAAAGATAAAATTTTACTGTTAATGGTTGATGAGCTCTGCAAAAACAAAGATTTTCAGTTGGCATTAAGTAATGTTTTAAACACATCGAAGATGTCGGCTAAACAAAAGTTAGAAATCTCTGATTTTTTCTTATCCGATGGTATTAAGTCTCTTAATTTAGAATTAAATAATCTTATTAATAAATTATTAAAGGATTCAATACCCAAGGATTTTAATAATTATAAAATAAACGAAAGAGTAAATTTTTTTATAATTGAAAGAATTAAAATAATAGATAATTTAATCGATATTAAAAGTCTCTTTAAAATCAACACCCAAAATCGTTCACCAATAAATCTGGCGAAAACCTTATTCAATATTTCTGATGAAATCTGGTTTTTAACAGGAGATAGAGCAACAGATTTTAATTTTTATTCCAAAAGGTTTATTTTGATGAATATCTATTTTTTATCAATTATTCATTTTTCAAAAAACCGTAATATACAGTCACTTCAAAACTTTGTTGATAAACAAATTAAAGCAGTCTTACTATTTGGAAATGTTAAAAGAAAATTTAAAGAAATTTTCATTCCAAAATAATATAATGACCCATTTTTCGTAAATTTCTAATCTCTTTTTTAAAATAGTCGTAACACT
>Ga0315330_10003379_pt1 | contig 10960 bp, 24 predicted proteins | sample M140m34915metaG_FD_203453 | JGI IMG/M metagenome (GOLD analysis project Ga0315330, IMG submission 203453) | Ammonia-oxidizing marine archaeal communities from Monterey Bay, California, United States - M1 40m 34915 | ecosystem: Environmental > Aquatic > Marine > Intertidal zone | place: USA... | reverse complement strand
ACGCCACCCTTAATAAAATTAGTCAAAGATCCAAATTCCAAGTGTAAATTAATGAGCCGATTAAATTAGATAAATCATCTCTTTGTTGAGATCCCAAGTTATGATAATCTCTTAATTCTCTTAAGAAAGTAATACATCCATTATTAGTCAAATATCCTTCCTCGTCCCGTTCTGCAATTTCTTCTTTGGTTCTTAGTCCCATAAATTGAGATTGAAGGAATCCCCTATATTAATAGTTCCTAAATTTACTAACCAATATCTTCATTCAATATTTCAGTTAATTCCGAAGCTAAATCATCCGATTCAATACTTTCATCAAGCGTTTCATAAATATCCTCAAGTTCCGTTGGAATGATAGATCCATAAAGAACATTCAAAGCCCAATCAACGATCTTTGACGATTGCTTTTCAACCTCAACGCCGACCATTTGCTTTGAAAGTCGATTTTCTCTTAGGTTTTCTTCAAACATTTTTGATAAAGTCAAATTTGTATTAAGTTCACGCATTTGATCTAAAGGGGTTAATTCCGCAAAAGGTAAAGCTTGGGCCACTCTTGTTTCTTTATTGAAATCAAGAAGCATCATCCTCATAACTCCGGTATTTGAAGAAAGTAAAACCGGATTTCCATAGAGATCGTAATTGTATTTTCGACCAACCCGATATTCTGTAAATTTCATAGGCTCATCCATCACGCAAATAAAATCAGCCTTTTCCTTTGCTCTTTCCATCAAAAAGGGAATAAAAACCAATGATCCTACAATTGACAAAAAGAACCATTGAGGGATTCTATCAAAAACAAACCAAACAACAAGACCCACTAAAGCAACGAAAATTAAACCCGCAAATAGATAAGAGGTTTGGGCGAAAACATCAGCCCAAGTTCTCCCATATTGTTTGGGTATTTCTTCACTCATTCAACCACCTCTTCAAACAAATTTCGATCTAAGTAATGATTGATCAAAGCCCAATAGATATTTACAGACAAAAACCAAACCATCACAATTGAAGCCACACTCACCACATTTTCTTGAAATGTCAATGCGCCTAATTCTATGAAAGTCATTGTAGGTTGTTGATCCATGTATTGAATATAATTGTCCGACCATGTGAAACGGTCTTGAAATATACTCACATTTTCGGCATAATATGTGAAATTTCCACTTTCAAGAGTCATGTTGATCATAGGACTTTCAAAATTAAAAGAGATTTCCGTTTGATTTCGATAAGTCGAGTACCTTTCACCATCAATATTCAATTGAAGCTCTTGACAATTTGTTCTAATAAAAATCGTAGTTCCATAAGCAAATGAATTATTTTCTAATAAAAATCCATGATCACCACTTCTTGTAAAAGCATAAGCCATGCACTCATCTGTTCTAATAGGCGGTTGCGGTTGGGCTTGAACCAACGGAAGAAGGGAAAGAGAGGCTAAAACCGCCAATAACCCAATCACGCAACCTAATTTATTTCCCCGCATTTTCTCTCTCTCCATGTCATTTTTACACCCCGTTTAAACGCAGTTATGTGAAGTCACTTGGGTTTATTCCCCTAATTGATTTCTTTGAAGCAAAGCCTCTTCCATTAGGCAAAAGGAAAGATCCGATTGCCGGAATGATCCCCGTTAAACCGCCCCAAAAGCCGCCAACTAAATCCGAACCCCATGAAAGGATTCCTTCTCCAAAATCAATGATCCCCGCCCAATTATTGAAAAGCCAAAGACCCAAAAGGATAGCTACTAATGCAAATACGGCAATAATCAAAATACCGAATTTAAATGCGGTTGAAACGATTGATTCACCATCGCCTCGATCTCTTGTGGCTTCATTTGCCGCAATTGTTCCCGCTACACTCATAACCATTTTTTACACCCACTCATTTTTTCTTTTTAACAAAACGCCAAGATTGCGATTTAACTTTAGGTTCAGTTATTGGTGATCGGATTTTTCCTGTTGATGAAAAAGCTTCAATTTTTTTATTTCCAATTTTTGATGTGAATCTCCATTTGTTTGAAGCCACTTTTTCAACAAATAGATCCGTAGGAGGATACCCCCATGATCCCGCTTTGCGGGGTTTTGATCCGGCTTTTACTTTTTTATTCGCCTTTTTATCAATTTTTTGTGCATTTAATCGCTTTTTCATATTATCACTTCACATCTTTTTGTTTTTGGTTTCAACTATGAATGTATTCAAAGTAACTGTTCCATTTTTGTTGTATTTTCCAAGATAGCCTTTACCATTTACTGTTATGCGAGTTCGACCTCGACCAATTTTCTTTAATCTTGCTTGTTTATTCGAGCTTTTGTTAATTCTATTAGCAAATTCACGGGCGGTTTTAGCATCAACAAATTCCTCACCTTGTTTTTTCCAAATGTTTTTTGGTTTGGTTTTTTTCACTGTTGTTTTTCTTTTATTATTTTTTGTTGTTTTTCTTGCCATATTACCACCTTTTTTTTATTGATCTTTAAACATCTCACATTACCAAAGTTCGATATTCGATGAAATTAGAAATCCATACAAGGATCAAAAAGCTTGTTCCAAGAATGAAGAAATATCCTACAAATCCGAGCGCACCCGTAAATGAAGCATTCAAAATACTTTCAAATTGAGTATATCCTACAAGGAATTTATTTGAAACAATTCCAACAGATCCACCGGCGACACCTCGGCCCAAATTTCCACCAAAAGCACCAGCTTCCCATGCTTTACCTACAATTGACATTGAAATCAATGTGGTGATCAAGAGAACGAGGATTTCGGTGAAAATGTCAAAGCCTCCCCTTGAAAAAATTCTTGAATGGGTCCCAATAAGGGGTGCTTGCCATAGCCAAAACAATATTTGCCCCACCCATGCCCAATAGACCCGCATTAGTGGCAAATTCAACCTCTTGTGCATCAATTTGAACATAGTCTATTGCGAAGGCGAAATCATCAATTCCATTGAACCCTATATTTGTCCCTCCAAGTGGCAAACCATCGGCTCTCTCAAATTCAAATTCCACTATCATGCTTGACTCATTCCATCTCCCACCATTAGCAAAATTATACATTTCTCTTGTATCAAAACCATTGAAATCAACGATCACCTCATACCCAATATAACAACCGGCTGAAAAGTAAAGCGGTTGGGCTTCGATGTAAAATTTATTGTCGGTTTCGGTAATGTATGTTGTTGAAAGCTTGTTCCTTTCCCCTTCAAATTCCATTGTAATTGTTGTTGAGATTTCAAGATCCTTCCAACCGGAATAAGTATCGCAATTGTGATCTGCAGGAGTCGCTAAAGGTGCATCGGGATAATCAAAAATGGTAAACCTCATTTGATCAACCATTTCTCTCGCCGGTAATTGATTCATAATGAGTTCGTTTAAACGGATTGAAAAGGTATCTCCCGAATCACCAACATAAGTATCATCGGTGATATTTGCCGATGTTCCATAAGTATTCAATGCGAAATGTGTATCTTGTCCTCGATAAAAGTTAGATCTATCATATTGCATATTGAATTTTTGAAGTCCAACGATAGGATCTACATAATACCAATCTTCATCAACAAATTGGCAATTATATTGAAGTTCTTGGGTTAATGATAACCATTGTCCTTGAAAGAAAAATCCTTCCGTATCGCAGTCTCTCACATCAAGGAACGGGTTTCCAAATTCATCATTTGCTTGATTCAATGAAGGATCATATGATCCATCGCAAACCCCGTTTCTAATGTAAATGCAATCAACATCAAAATCATCAAGATTTGGGTTGTTGAATTGATAAACCTTAGTTCGATCAACGCCATTTGAGTCCCATGAAATAGGAACGCCCGTACAATTGAAAGCTGTTCCGCAATAAGCAGGATCACCAAAAACCGGAGAATTACCTTCTCCATATTTTAGATCAATATGCTCTTTTGTCATATTTTGCCAATCTTCATTACCCGAATCAGTGCCGACATTTGAAACAAATGCAACCGCTAAAGGCAAAAAGCCAACGATCCATATAACTGCCACTAAATTGAATGTCAACGGTGTAAAATATCTCTTTCCTTTAGCCATCTCTCTCTCTCCATTGAAATGACCTAAGAACCCTCACCATATCATATTTATCCTATTACACAATTGATTGAGGACCATTCCATATATTGTGAAAATGAAGAATCTTCTCCGTTGCTGTCGATCTCAATTTGTTGATATGCAGCGTCTTGAGAGCAACCTATATTTTGAGGAGCATATATCATTTGATAATCAAAAACGCTCATTTCATATCCCGAATCGCTTGAAAATGCTTTCCCACTTGGGCCGGTTGTGGTTGTAGATTCACCGCCACCATCAGCAAAAGGATAGATAAAACATTGATAATCAAAACCATCAATTAAATTGTTTTGATCATTGTCATTGTTAATCCCATCCATGCATTCTTCATGAATTCCGATAGGCTCACCGGTGGCGACACCGGTAAAGGCTACCGCAACAAACAAGGCAATAATGAAACCGCCTGTTGTCTTTGAATAACCGCTCAAGCTAAAACCTCACTTCTTGAGAAGGGAGGTCAAACCTGCAACCATCATGGAGGTGAGGAAGAGGATATATCCGTTTGTGGCATCGGAATAAGCGCCCCAGTCACGATCTCCGCTAATGAGTTCAAATGCTTCCGTAGAGAAAGCAGTGAAAGCGATAAGACCAACGATAACGGGTGTATAGCGGATTAGTGTATTTAGGAACGGTGGGTTGCCTGTCGAGGTAGTCAACAGCCCGAAACCGGCACTTCCAAGAAGAACAACAAAGACACCGGCTGTTGCGATCCGGTCAATGAAATCCACATCGCCACCATAAGCTGCGGTGGTGTTTGCGTCCAATGGGTTTGAAGCGTCATTTGGATCAAGTACGACTTGAGCCGCCTCGCCAATCCCCAATGAAAGGGCCATCCATAATCCGCCTACGATTGCCAATGCAATACTGATGTTTTTTACTTGTGCTTGCCATGTTGCCATAATATTCAACTCGTTTAAACAGTCCGACAAAGGATTAGGGTTATAATTGTATCACTCAAAAATTGATCTAAATTGTTGCCCTATCAATTTCGTATAAGCGGGGGGTATTGCTTCTTTCAATGAAGCCCACCCTAACCAATCTATACCCATAGCCATAGAAGCTTCTTCAATTGATTTAGCAGTAGATCCTCCATAGACTGTTTTTCCTGTTTTAGAACAAACGCCTTTTACAGTATCATTCATAGAACCATAGACTCCAATAGGCTTTCCTTGCTTTTTATGTTGGCATTTTATTTCTCCAAGATCAATAGAAAATGATGTTTCAAAAATTCTATGTCTTCTAACCTTTAATCCAAACATAGAACCGCATAATTTTATTGGATTAACCAACGGCGATCCTTCGACATTTTCTATTACATAGGGTATGTTTAAACGCTTTAATTCAATTCTTAAATCATCAATAAGATCAACTTTTGAAACCTCGCCCCATGATGCCCCATTGGATGCTCTTGAATATTTTTGGCATGGAGGCGAGGCGGAAATTAAATCAAATTGTTCAAACCATTTTTGAGGTGTTTCTTTTAGAAATTTCATTACATCGGCTTTTATCAATTGAAATGGATAATTCCTTTTTTTCTTTATGTCGATCCCAATTACTTCAAAACCCGCTTGATGATAGCCCATTGAAGCTCCACCGCCACCGCAAAACAAATCCAATACTTTCATTTCAATTGCCTCGCATATCCCCCCCTTTAGGGGGGATATATTTTATTCTTTAATCCGCTTCTCCCATCGGCCCATGATCATCGAATGTTCTTCAAGAATTGATGAGTCGATCAATTGAATTGTTTTCTTTTTCTTAGTGATTAAATTTTCTTTGAATATGTTTTCTTTGATCCCTTTTCTAAGTCTTGGATGCAAAGCTGTCGAACATGGGGTGTGCTTAGGGAAAAGCCTTGAGGATATGTTAATGATTGAATTTTTTGACAATTCTTTACTGTCCCCTCCATAACGATCAAGAATAAAAGCTACTTTTATGAAATATGATTTCTTTGAATTATACACTTGAGACATTGTTTAAACACTCTCCCTTGCAATTACATATTCTTTTATTTCAAATGCGAGATCATAAGGCACAATGCACCATTTCACATGGTCTTTGATAATTCTATTCAATTCAAGTTTTGAATGAAAAGGTTCTTCATTAAGACAGCAAGGACACTTTACCTTTTTTGAAAATCGTTCACTTATTTTTATTCGACCCATTTTAATTCCATCCTTGATCTTTCATTATTTGGTCCCATTGTCCTTTCGGCAAATTGAGGTATCTCTCAAAGCTTCTTTTAATCGAACCATATTCGATCATATGATTGCCGTTTCTATTGGCAAGAAGGCAACCTATGATGATTCGCATTGTGTCTTGATCGACTTTGCTCATTGTTTCACCTCACTTTGTTTTAGCATTATTTCAATTTCTTGTGGTGAACAATTGCACTTGAACCCTCTCCACCCAACTATTCCACAGCCTTCACAATATCTAATTTTTTTAGACATCAGTAATCAACCTCCATTTGATGCCCACAATTAGGACAAATTGGTGCGCCAAATTGCTCAATCAGTGATCGGCTCATTCGGGTTTTGTAATGACCGTTGCCACATTCATCAACATCGCTCATGCACATTGTCTTAAGCATCCTTGTGGTTTGCTTCTTGCGGGACTTTGAAACATCAAAAGAGGTGTGGGGATATTCGCCCAATTTCTTGACCCATGAAGCGATCTTTTCTTGAAGCTCTTCCGTTTCTTCCGTTGCCGTCATTTTGCCACATAGACCCACCTTAAGGGCGATGTTTCGGAAGTCCTTTCCATGTCCGGCATCGGTTGGCAATTGAGCATGAATAAGTTCATGGATCAACACTCCAACGACTTTGGAAGAATTTTCAAGAGAAGGATGAATCAAAATGTGTTGTTCTCCACCGGATGAAAAGTGATGAGAATAATGTGCGCCGATTGTTTTCATTTTCTTTCCACTTGATCGAACGCCTTCAATGAATGAAACGCTAAATTTGATGGGGGTTGTTGAAATTGACAAATACTCAAAACCACATTCTTTGAAATGTGGAATTACAAATTTGTTGGTCATTTCGTTAAGCCATGTTTCTCGGTTTTGTGCGGGTTGCATGATTAGAGCCATGAAGCCTTAGTATATAGGCTTGTTCCTAATTTTACTAAATATCGAGAGTATATCAACAATTTAACAAAAGCCATCAATTATTGATCATTGATTTCTTGATTTCCAAGCTCTTTCAAACGGCCAATAATGAATGATTTTCTTTGATTGAATTTTTCAGTGATTTCAAGACGAATTGCTCTTTTCTCTTTTGCCACTTTCAGCATTATTTCATGGGGTAATAAGTCCTTTTTATTTTCAATAATTTCATGATCATTAAGTGCATTTTCGATTTCTTGTTTCATATTTAAATTCAATAATTGAAATTCCTTTTCCAATTCAATTTTTTCGGTTTTTATTTTGTTGATTCTTGACTTTTGAGATTGAATTTGTTTAAGTTCAATGAGATCATTTTGAATTTGTAATTGTTGCCGGTTCAATTCATTGATTTGGGAATTTAGAATATCCTCTTCTTGGTTGACCCCGTATTCCTTCCTTAGTAATTCGCTTAGAACGCTTGAAAGCTTTCTCTTTGATGCTAATTCGGAAGCGATAGGGGACACATCGAGATCGAGCGTAATTGTTCTGTGCTTTTCTTTTTCGATCATTGTCTCACCTCATCATAAATCCCTTCTACAAGTACCCATGAGTTATGGCCGCACATGGGGCAACCATGAACCATGAAATATTTGGCTTCATCTTCTTCCATGAGAGGATCAAGACGAACCCCGCAATTTTGACACATATATTCTAATCCCATTTTTTCATCTCCTCTCTCTCTCTCTCTCTCTCTCTCTCTCTCTAATCTATGTAATGTATATGTATGTATGTATGTATGGAAAAGTTAAGTTCAATAGATCCATCCTTTCTTTGAAGCCTTGACAAAAGAGATTTGATGATGTTTAAACAACCTCTCTACCTCCAATTTCATTGAATCGACCATGTGCTTCATGTGTGGTTGGAATCTAAGGTCATGTTCAAGCTCTCTTATTTTAGCAATCAATTGAAGGATCAAATCATCAATTTCTTCAATCGTTTTCGGCGTGTTTGAAATCATATTTTTCACTCCAAAATCACAAGCATTGAAGGCATTGGTGCAGGGTTTCCATCATTAAACCTCAACCTTCCTTTGTAAAAACGGATCTCTACATAATCATGCTCATAGAGCAAATGAAACCATTTTGTGCAAGTGCGTGAAGGAAGAAGCATAACAATTTTTTTCGCCCTTCCGCTTTTCCATTCGATCAAAGCTTTGTCAATGAATTTTGAAATTATCCTTCCATAAGGAGGATTCAAATAAACCGTTTCGCCATGCCATTCTTGAATTAAAGCATCATCTTCTTTTGTAAAAAATCGCTTTGCATCCATTGGGTTATGAGGCATTGTGGCCGCATCAAGGTCAAAAATACCAAATTCTTCAATTAACTCATTTTTGATATTTGTTGGAGTCGCCCATTCAACTGATCGGTTTTCTGTTGGCATCGAATCAATAAAGCCCATTTTACTCATCCCTTTCATTAATTTCAAAACCTTCAATTATTCTTTCATATTGGCAATCGCAACACTGAACACAACAAAAGTGAAAGCCGGTCATATTATCTCCGATTGAAAAACGCTTTTTTGCCGTTTGATCGGAAATACCTTCTTTATCAGCAATAGCCACAAAAGCAGCTTTTCTTAATTTTGCCCCTATTGCCTCACAACGGCAATTTGCTTTGATTCCGCTTCTTCTAAGGTCCATTTCTTCAATTGCCAATTCGGTTAATTCTTCAATTCTTTCTTCTTCCATTTTTGATCACTCCTTCTTATTGTTGCAACATTTTTTGCCATCGCAATCATTTGAATCCGATCCATCGCCGGTAGGCCAAGAAGCACAACCACAAACGAACCCAATTGCCCCCCAATGATCCCTACTCCCGCATTTTATGTGATAAGTTCGATCTTTAATTTTCATTTTGTATGTTTGGTTGCACATTTTTTCATCTCCATTTTAGGTGTCGGCTCTTGTCCGTTAAATTAACCTAAACCGAATCTCCTATATGAAGACTTCCTAAATTTACTAAAGAAATGGGAGCGTTTAAACAACCTCACTTCATGCGAAAGATCTTAGGTTTTCTCGCAGCTTTTTGAACCGTTGAAAATCGAACGCCGATGCTTTGACTTTCAAGGGTTTTTTGAATGCCTACTTCATCCATTAAACGGATCAATTCTTCAACAACCTCGCCCTTCAAACCCATTCTTCTCATTTTGTTTCTAAATGTAATCGAATTTTTATTTGAGATCGCCACATGAAGCGGGATGCCTTCTCCTATTTTTGAAATTCTCGATCCTGCGATTAAATCAAATTCTCTTTGTCTATTGTTGTTCATTTTTATTCCGTTCCTTTTCTAATCGGGTGCATTTACCGCATATTTTACGGTCATTACGCATAATTCTTGTAAAACACCCCCCATTGGCGCATTCATGCAAATTTTACACTCTCCCCGCTTCTATGCTTTGACTCACGCTCATATTATCCCTTCTTTTTCTTTTTTGGTTCTTGACCTATGATCTTCATTTTCATTTCAACGGTATGATATTTCATCGGCTTTGAGAGCATATCCGCATTCTTTGGAAAATATTTTTTGTCTATCCATTTTGGAAAAGGAGCTTCGCATATTGTTTCATCTTTTGCATTAAAATAAAAATCCCTAAAATATGGTTCTTTTGAAACCGAGCCGAGCATATAATTTGAATTTCTCACTTGGTCTTGAAATTGTGGCCTCTCTTGGGAAATCACCGATGGATCAACTCTTCTTAGAAGTGGACAAAGAGCGGTATATCTCAAAAATGAAAGATCAACGGCTGAAAATAATTGAGTAGTAAAAATGACCGTTTGTTCCCAATGGCTCAATATTCCGGCCACTTTCGATAATGTGCGGGAATTTCCCGACATTGAATCTCTTGAATTGAAGCTTGCGCCGGTATCATCTACAAGCCAAACCGATGATCGTTCAACCTTAGCAATATCAATAAAAGCATGGTTAAAAATCCTTCCTTTGAATTTAGAAGGGAAGGCTTGATCAATAATTGCTTGAGGAAATGAGTCTAAAATTATATCTCTTTTCGTATTATCAATCACCCATTCAAGCATTGAATAAGCGAGGGAGGTTTTACCACTTCTCGCCGTTCCTATAATCGGAATGATCCCAGTTCCTAATGAGATCGTTTCTTTTCCATAATCGTCTTTGAATTTTACACCTTCTTCAAATAAAAGGTTCTTGACCGATGCCGGAAAATTCATTTTTTATTCACCATTTTCATCAAATGATGAATCAAAGAATCATAATTTTTGAAATTGCCTTCCGCTTTCATGATCTTCATTTCATGAAGGGTATGGTTTGAAATCTTTAATGTTGCTTCTTGATTTTTTGTCATTTATTCACCTCGTTTAAACGCATTGAAAGGGGCGGGGGGGCGAGGTGAATCAAGACCGACCCCCCCATGAATAAAAGTAAATCCGCAAAAGGCGCAATAAGGATCTCCGCATGAACATGGCTCCATAATATCACCCCATTCCATGCGGATTAAGAATAGCTTCATCTTTTGCCATTTCTTCATCTTCTTCTCTTTGGATAGGATCGCCCGTTTCTAAATCAATCAAAGCATCACCATTCTCTTCAACGATCATTAACCTAAATTGAGGTTGCCGGTTTTCTTCCGTCGCATATTGATTATGAAGAATCAAAACCTTTTGACCCGCTTTCAAATCCTTTTCAATTGTTCCTTTAGCAAGAAGTCTCGATCCTTCCGTTCTTGGCTTCCATAAAGGGGC
>Ga0315330_10003377_pt1 | contig 10964 bp, 6 predicted proteins | sample M140m34915metaG_FD_203453 | JGI IMG/M metagenome (GOLD analysis project Ga0315330, IMG submission 203453) | Ammonia-oxidizing marine archaeal communities from Monterey Bay, California, United States - M1 40m 34915 | ecosystem: Environmental > Aquatic > Marine > Intertidal zone | place: USA... | reverse complement strand
CCTCTTGAAAAATTAGACCCCCAACTGTCTGTTGCACCAGAAATAGCATCAATTTTATCTTCCTCAATAAAAACCGATTCTGTCGTATTGAAACTGAGGATATACGTTTTTTCTAATCGGTTTTTTAACCGTTCTTTTATTTGCTTTTTTTGGGCCTCACTCATACGTGCTCCCCAGCTTCCTAAATTCATTTTTGATTTAGAAAAATAAAAAGCTTTACCCTGAAAGTTTTGCGCAGAGGTAATATGATTACCCAATAAAAAGAGGAGTAATAGGAATATATTTCTATTCATAACAGTATTTTTTTTACAAATATAGTCAATCCAAATACAGCACTTAAAAAAAAGCTTTTTAAGACTTCCTGAGTTTTTCACCATTTGGAGTCTAACTATTTCCCTTGCTAAAACGGAAATAAAAAAATCAAAAGCGGTTTTAGAATTCTTAAACGAAGCGTGGTTTATGTTCGTTTTTTAAACGAATAAATCAAATGGACACCAAGCCACGAATCTTTTTATCTAATCCTTTTAGCTTTCTTATATTTATAAATCATAAAACAGGACTTACCTCTTAAATAGACTATATTGATTTGAGGAAAAGTACAATAGAATACCAATGGGGAAAAAACCAAAACTGATTCGCCAAATGGGCTTAATCACGATAATTGCAACAGGGGTATCCTCTATGGTAGGCGCATCAATCAATGTAGTTCCTTTTATGATTCACCGGAGTGTTCCTTCAATTGGGCCCTATGTACTTTGGGCTTTTGCTTTTGCAATCCTTCCAGCGTTATTTGCTGGGTTTGCTTACGCTATTTTATCTTCTGCCATGCCTCGGGCAGGAGGGAGCTACTTATATGCAAGCAGGGGATTAAATCCCTATCTAGGTTTTGTAGCAAGTTTTTCGCAATGGTTTGGTTTGTCAATTGTTATTGGAGTAATCGCTTATATATCAATCCCTTTTTTAAGGGATATTGCTTTCAGTTATGGATTGTATAAGCTTTCCTCTTTTCTGGACGTATCTTGGGTAAGAGTAAGCCTTGCATTGAGTTTTATTTGGTGTTTTGTTTATCTCAACATCAGGGGGATAAAATCTTATGCAAATTTGTTGGTGCCCATGGTTGTAATGATCTTTTGTTTGGGAAGTATAGTCATAATTTCTGGCTTGTTTTACGAAACCTCAGACTTCCTATTTTCTCTTGAACAGCGGGAGAACACATCACATAAAATCCCCCAAAACCCAGATTTTGAATGGTATGCTTTTTTCTCTGCAGCAGCGGTTTTATTTTCAAGTTTTATAGGCTTTGATGCCATCGCTCAAACGGGGAGTGAAGCGGTAAATCCGAGACGGAATTTACCTTTAGCGATCTTGATTTCAATTTTAGGGGTAGGACTATTCTATTTTCTTTTTACGGCTTCTGTTTATGATATAATCCCTTGGAGTTTTGTGGCAGAGCAAGCGCAAAACAAAGATATTACGGCACCCGGCATGTTGAGTTATGTCCTTCCTAAGGGATTGGACACCCTCATTATTTTAGGAGCAGCCATTGCTTTAATCAATGACCTTCCTGCCATGTTGCTTTCTGTTTCGAGGTTGATGTTTGCCTGGGCAAAGGACGGGATAATGTCTGCAAAGTTAATGGCCATTCATCCTAAAAGGAACACTCCTGTTATCGCTTTAACTTTTGCGGGTATCCTATCCAGTATTGGAGTATTGGGATCTAATTTTGCAGGAGACTTTTTTTTGGGGATTGACATCATGGTAACCTCTATGTTGGTGAATTTTTTGCTTATGTGTATTACGCTACTTTGTATTAAAAAGCACAATTTTGAGCTCTATAAGAATATTAAAGTGATTAAAAATAGAGCGCTTCAACTTTTTATTGGTTGGGGAGGAATACTTTTACTATTCGGGTTTTTACTAATGCATATATACAAAGACTTAACGAATGAAGTAAACGCATGGTATTTTCACTCCACCTATGTTTGGCTGATAGTAATGGGGATGGCGAGCGTAGTCTTTATAATCCAATGGAATCAATTAAAATCAAAGGAAGAAAAAATCCAAAAAAAGTTTAAAAAACTGCCAAGTGAGTAATTATGAATAAACAGATCGAGATTTCAGACACCCTTAGCATACCCAGATTGGTCATGGGTTTATGGCAAATTGCAGATATGGAAAGAAATGAACAACTACTGGATTCAAAACAAACTGCCCGCCATATGGATTCCTACATAAGCGCAGGATTTACCACTTTTGATATGGCAGATCATTATGGCTCTAGTGAAATCATTGCTGGAATTTGTAAAAATAATCATCTTGAAAAGGAATCGATTCGGCTAATGACAAAATGGGTTCCCAAGCCCGGCGCTATAGACAAGAAGACGGTGCGCGAAGCAGTGGAGAGAGCACTAGAAAGAATGCAACAAGAAAGCTTGGACATTATGCAATTTCATGCGTGGCTCTACGCAGACCCAAGTTGGTTAGATGCTCTTTTTTATTTAAAAGAACTAAAAGAGGAGGGCCTGATAAAGAATATTGGAGTCACAAATTTTGATGCTCATCACTTGCGTATCGCTTGTGCTAGCGGAATTCCAATTGTTTGTAATCAAATTTCCCATTCCCTTATTGACCGGCGCGCTTTGGGAAACATGCAAGAAGTGTGTGAACAATACGGAGTTAAACTTTTAGCCTATGGGACGCTATTGGGAGGCTTTTTATCAGACCGTTGGTTAAATAAAAAGGAGCCTAAAGCGGATTCTTTAGAAACCTGGTCACAGATGAAATATATGCGCTTTATTCATGCAGCCGGGGGATGGCAAAAGTTTCAAAAGCTTTTAGGAATTTTAAATTCGATTGCACAAAAGCATCAGACTTCAATTGCCAATCTAGCAAGTCGTTACGTATTGGAAAATAAAAATGTAGCGGCTGTTATCATTGGTGCTCGTCTTGGAGAGCGATCTTATATAAAGGAACACCAAGCCTTACTCGACATTTCATTAGATTCAAAAGATATTGAGTCGATTGAAAAGGAAATCGAAAGTTTGGATTCCATCCCAGGCAATTGTGGAGATGAATATAGGACGCCACCCTTTTTAACTGCTTCAGGAGACTTAAGCCATCATTTGGAAAGCATCCCAGAAGTTTTTAAAGAAATAACCGTTTCAAAATCTAGATCACAGGTGTACAGTGGGACGGTTTGGGAATCTTTTACAGGCTACTCCAGAGCGGTAAAAAAAGGGAATCGTATCGCGGTTTCCGGCACAACCGCAACTCATGGAGATAAAATTATAGGAGGGGGAGATGCTGCCGCACAAACCCATTTTATTATTGATAAACTGGAAGCTGCTATTCGATCCCTAGGAGGAAGTTTGTCTGATGTGATTCGAACTCGAATTTTTGTAAATGATATAGCAGACTGGGAAGCTGTGGCAAAGGCTCATGGCGCCCGTTTTAAAACAATTGATCCTGCAAATACTTTAGTTCAAGGGAAACTTGTAGGAAAAGGATATAAAGTAGAAATAGAGGCTGAGGCTGAAATAGATTAGGCTTTTTCCTTTAGAGGTAATAGAAATCAATAATATAATTCAAAAAAAATGGTTAATACAATTCAAAAAAAGAAGGTTAAAAGGAATCTAAAATGGGTTATTATTCTTTCTTTAATCTTGTATAATTTTACTTATTCACAAATAAAGAATCATGAATTAGAATCATTATTTAAAGAATGGAGAGCCTTTGAAATCCCTCCACAAATAGAAGGGGTACCCGATTATTCACAAGAGACCTTTGACAAACGTCTCGCTGCCTACCAAAACCTAAGAAGTAAACTTGAAACGCTACCTAAAGAACGCTGGACGGTTCAAGAGCAAGTAGATTGGCACCTTCTATGGGCAGAGATGAACGGATACATGTTCAACTATAAAATTTTAAAACCGTGGCAACGCGACCCTGCTTTTTACAAATCCATATGGACTTATAAAAGTGATGTTCCCGCCCATGAAGGACCTACCCCACATTTTGTTATTGAATTGTGGCAGTATGATTTTCCCTTAACGAAAGAAGACCGCAAAAAGTTGATTTCTTCAATTAAAAAGATTCCAAATTTTAACAGTCAGGCTATGAAAAACTTGACAGGCAATGCAAAAGATTTGTGGATTGCTGGAATCAGAGACATTGAAAATCAAATTCAAATTTTAGACGATATTTTACTCAAACCTAAAGTGGCTCAAGACAACAAACTTGTAACACAAATTGAAAAGGCTAAAAGTTCGACAAATGAATTTGTGAACTGGCTGAGGCAGCAAGCCTTAAACAAAACAGGGCCCTCAGGTATTGGAAAGGAGCATTACACTTGGTATCAACAAAATGTACATTTAGTCCCTTTAAGCTGGGAAGACGAGGTTCTTTTATTAAAAAGAGAATTAGCGAGAGCGTGGTCCTCATTAAAATTGGAAGAACACAGAAACAGAGCCCTTCCCGAGTTAATTCCCACAGATTCGCCAGAATCCTATACCCTCTTAGCAGAAAAAGCAGCCAAGGAATTATTGACCTTTTTGGATCAAAACGAAATTGTTACAGTCAAAGATTATTTTTTTAAAGCCTTAGAGCCCCAGTTAGGAAGTTTTATTCCCGCTGAGAAAAGAAATTTTTTCTGGATTACAGCACATTTAGACCCTAAACCCCTTTTCTCTCATTTTTACCATTGGTTTGAATTGAAACGAATGCTAGTAAGCCCACATAAAAATCCGATTAGAGAAAAAGCCCTTTTATACAATATTTTTGATTCTAGAAATGAGGGTTTAGCTACAGCAGTAGAAGAAATGTTTATGCACGCAGGTCTATACGACCAAAACCCAAGGGCGAGAGAAATCGTATATATACTTATTGCCCAAAGGGCGGCAAGAGGATTGGGATCCTTGTATGCTCATGCAAACTTGATGTCCATGGAGGATGCGGGAAAAATACACTCTGAATATACCCCTAGAGGATGGATGAAGACTGAAAAAGAATTACTGCTTTTCGAGCAACACCTCTATCTCAGGCAACCTGGATATGGAACCAGTTATATCACAGGAAAATATCTCATCGAAGAAATGATGATGGAAGTTGCAAAGGGTCAAGAAAAGGAATTTTCATTAAAGTCTTTTTTTGATACTTTAAACAGCATAGGAAATATTCCTGTCTCACTTGGAAGATGGGAAATGACTCAAGATGCTTCTCAACTCCATGCCATTACAGCTGCTTTTAGACCCTTAGAGTAGAACGTAGCGCTCTGGAGAAGGGCTAAAAAAACAAGACCAATTCATGTGAATTTGATATCTAATACAATCTCTTTAATTTTAGAAAATGAGACAAATACAAAAAATGATTCTTCTTCTACTGGTTCTAAGCAGTTGTAATCAAGAAAGTGCTACCAGTAAAACTTCCACAGAGAACAACCTTTCAATAATTTTTGAGGAGTACTATAAATTTAAAGATCGGATCAACCCCATTGAAGCAACAAAGGGGGGGAACTTTGAATACAATGATTATATAGCAAATTACATTTCCGACGCTTATCAAAAAAAGTTAAAAGAGGAATACACAAGCTTTTTAAATCGCTTAAATGAATTAGATGAATCTAAATTATCTAAGGCAAATCAGTTAAGCATGAACGTTATGAAATGGGATTGTCAAATGAAATTAGAGGGCTTGCAAAGTCCTATTGTGGTGGTCACTTCCCCTATGTATAATTTACCCAGCTTTGAGTTGATGCCTTTAACACAAATTCAGTCCTTACATTTATACGTTGCTCAATTAGGAGCAGGAGGGAGTGTTCACCCATTCAACACGGTAAAAGATTATGAGGATTGGTTAAAAAGGATTGACGACTACATTATTTTTTTGGACACATCTATTGCAATGATGAAAGAAGGGATGGCTAAAAGAATAGTCCTTCCCTTAGTCCTTACGCAAAAAACAATTGATCAATTAGAGGAATTCATTACTAAATCAACTTCTGATCACCTCTTTTACAGACCGATACAATCCATGCCTGAGGAAATTGATTCTGAGCAACGAAGTCGTCTATCACAAGAATATACCAAGATGATTACCAATAAGCTGAGACCTAAATATGCTGAACTCAAACGTTTTTTAGTTGAGGAGTATTTACCTGTTTGCAGAGAGACCGCAGGATTTAAAGACTTACCTAACGGAAAAGAAACATATAATTACCTTATAAAATTGCATACCACCACAAACTTGACAGCAGACCAAATCCACGAACTTGGAAAAGAAGAAGTAAAACGAATCTTAGTCGAGATGGAAACGGCAAAAAACAAAATAGGATTCAAAGGCGATATTAAAGCTTTTTTTGAATTCATTCGAAAAAGTCCCGAACAGATGCCCTTTAAAGAACCCCAAGAGGTATTAGATAATTTTAACCGCATCAAAGAAAAAATTAATGAAAAGTTTGATAAAGTCTTTGAACTACAACCCAAAGCAAGCTTTGTAGTTAGAAGGACGGAGGCGTTCAGAGAAGCTTCGGCAAGTGCAGAGTATGTTCCAGGGACTAAGGACGCCTCGAGGCCAGGAATATTTTACGTTCCAATTCCCGATATAGCGAAATATAATAAATTTTCTGATGAAGCATTATTTCTTCACGAAGCGATACCGGGTCATCATTATCAACTTTCTTTACAACAAGAAAACAAAGAATTACCCAAATTCTTGCATCCTGAAAGTATGGGGGTGTTTGTAGAAGGGTGGGCGTTGTACGCCGAGTCTTTAGGAAAAGAATTAGGTCTTTATGAAGACCCTATTCAATATTTTGGAATGTTGAGTATGGAAATGCACAGAGCGATTCGTCTGGTCGTTGACACAGGCATGCACAGTAAGGGATGGACTCGCGAACAAGCCATTCAGTATTCTTTAGATAATGAGGCCGCGTCAAAAGAATCCATAATTGCTGAAATTGAGCGCTATATGGCTACTCCGGGACAGGCATTGTCTTATAAAATGGGACAAATTAAAATTAGAGAACTAAGAACAGAAGCCGAAAAGAAACTTGGAAAAAATTTTGATGTCAGAGAATTTCACAATCAAGTTCTAAATTCAGGAAGCCTACCCTTGGTTTTGTTAGAACAAAAAATTGAAAACTGGATAGCAAGACAACGATAGTACAGGACTAGTAAAACGTTCATAAATCAACGCCAAAATTAATTTATGAGGATGAATCTAAGAGCGAACCACAACATCCAATTTTGGATAATGATTTTACTTTTATTCTTTTTCTTTGGCTGTAATCATTAAATCAATTTAAAATGAAAGAACTATTTTTTGGGTTTTTTATTTCAAAAAAGTTAAAGTTGTAATTGCGTACTAATCTGATAAAGCTTTAATAAAGCCCGCGGCACATGGAAACAGCCCTTCCATTTCCCTCCTTTAAGAGGGAGTAAAACCTTACCCTGACGATTTAAGTAGCCATACCATTCACCTCCTTTAACGGGGTCTCTAAAATGATTCCAAGTATAGGCGTGAATTTTTTTAAACCATTCGAAACAAGCCTGATTTTGTGTAAGTTGATATCCTTTTAAAAAGCAAATCATCGCTTCGAGATGGACCCACCATAATTTTTGATCCCATTCCAATTGTTGGGGAGGATGACCTTCAGCATCTAAAAAATAAAAAATCCCTTGGTGTTTTTGGTCCCAACCTTTTTCAACGATGGAAAGCGCGCATTGTACACTCTTTTCAATCCAATCGGGGCGATGGTACTGTTTGCCGAGATCCATGATGAACCACATGGCTTCCAAACCGTGACCAGGGTTTAATAAGCGCCCTTCAAAACTGTTTGAGAATCTTGCTTCGGACGTAATATTTTCCAAAATAACACCTCTCGACGCATCCCAAAAGTCATTGAAGATTTCTTCAACACAATGAGCGGCCTTTTCTTTTTTGGTTTCCTCATCTAAGAGGGAGCCCATCTCATTGTAGAGATTACATAAAATCATGGGTAGCGCAAAGTTTTTTAAAGAGCGTGTGCCTGCAAACGACTTATCCCATTGACCCTTTGGGGTTTTTTCTCTTTGATGAATGTTTTCCAAACTTCTAAGACAAGCCTCTTTGTAACGTTTTTCTTTAGTACTATGGTATAGTTTGGCCATACTTAAGCAAGCAAAGGTGTATGAAAAAATATTTGAGGGATGTGTCAAGGGCTGCCCCTCTCGATTCAAAGAGAAATACCAGTTGTAGTTTCCGTCATGTCCATACTTTAGTAGGAATGAGGCTCCTTTCTCCGCTATTTGTAACCACGTTTTGTTTGTGTTTATTTCATCGTAAAGAGTAGCAAACATCCATACCTGCCGGCATTGTAGCCAAATAAATTTATCCGTATCAAAAACATGATGCTCATCATTTATACAACTAAAATAACCGCCGTGCTCTGTATCAATGCTGTATTGCTCCCAAAAGGGAATTACCTCATGAAGTAATTCATTGTGATATAGGGTAGCATAAGACATAGTAGTTAAAAATTAAGATATTCTAAATAACGATTGTATAAATGTCCCGCTTGGGAATAAGCAGACTGTGGGCTCATAAAATGTGAAAATTCAAAAGTAAGTGCTTCTTCAATCCCTGCTTTTTTTGCTACTTCAAGTTTATAACGCATTTTATCCCATTTAATGGGCAAAAATTTGATCGGCATATCTCGATCAAAGGATTCTGTGTTGATCCAAGAAACCAAACCGTTTTGATCAGCTAAAAGCTTGTTGATTTTTATAAATTCGCCGAGTTCCTGATAGCCTACATGACCGTCTTGAAAGGCTACAAAATCTACAGCCGACCGGATGGCAGCAAAGATTTCTTCCCAGTTTTTAAAATGTTGATCAAGACTAATTGAATTTTGTTTTTCGGTTTGCTGAGTGTACTGAGAAAGATTTTTAATTCCATCGATATAAGGAGAAATCAGCACCTGTTGATCGCCAGAAGTTTTTTTACAAAACACTCCAAGTTCGCTGTAAAGACTGATAATGTCCCCCGTGTTTTTATTGCATTCTTGCGAGAGATACCAGCCTTTAAATGCAGGATTATGGCCGTATTTAGCCCATACTTCTTCGATGACCTTTTTATTGAGTGAAATTTCTTTTTTATAGTTTTCATTTACCCAGTATTTTCCTGAATCATACAAGCCAAAATAGAACTCCATTTGATTTTTTTCACACAAGTCTAAAAACAATTGAACTAAATCTGTATAGGGTCGGATGGCCTTTTCATTTTTGATTAAAACCTCAGAAGGGTAGGTTAACCATGATCTATATCCACATCGAATCAAGACAACCCTTTTGATGCCTAATTGCTTCATGTATTCAAAATCCTTAGACCATTCTTTGGCGCCCCAATTTTGATGAGGAATATCATGACTAATTTCATCTATAAAAGTTCCAGTAATCTTGAGTTTATTCATGACTCATCTTGTTTTTTCAACGGGTTGTACCAATAATATTTTAATAGAATCGTACAAAGGGCAAAAAGGAGGAGACTAAAACTGAATCCCTCCCATTTTTTGATTAAAAAGTATATGGGGGCAACCACTAAAGTCATTTGCCAAACGATACCTACCGCTACATTAAAAAGATCGTTGTAAAAGGCGGAGTTCGGTTTAAAGTCTGGTGTGTCTTTTTTTACTTCCTTAAGAACAGGTTTCCAGAAGCCCCAAGGGTTGACACTTTTGTAAAAGGATTTTAGCGTTTTTAATTCGTCGGGAGGAGTCAAGAGGGAGCCCATAATACAGCCCAATAACGAAATGATTAAGATTATAGGAAAAAAATAAATATCAATAAAGTCACTAAAAAAGAGGAGCTTTAATGTGGAAGCTAAAAGCCCAGCTAGCATGCCCCAGAAATATCCATGACCGTTAAATCGCCACCAAATCCATTTAAGAACATTGGCAGCAGTATATCCTCCATAGAGCGAGGCAGTAATCCAAAGGGTTATGGAATTAAGGGAGGAAGCAAAAAATCCAAAAAGCATCCCTAGACCAACGATTAAAAGAGCGGCTAGGTAACCATAACGAACATAGGTTTTTTCATCTCGATTTGGGATGAGGTTCTTTTTAAGTAGGTCATTAGCAATGTAGGCAGGGGCAGCATTTACCACAGCAGCAAAAGTACCCATAAAGGCAGCCAAAAGCCCCGCTAAGATTAAGCCTTTTAATCCCGCAGGAACCAATTGCGAAATAGTCTCTGGAAGGAGAACTTCAAAGTCAATAGTTGACATTTGTTGGAGTTCGGGAGTGAGATATACCAATGCTAAAACAGCAAAAGCTGCAATCATCAAGTAGCGAGGAGCGTATAAAACCAGTATGGTAAACCCACTCATTTTCGCCGCTTCAAAAGGAGTTTTTGTAGATAAAATTCGTTGCATATCATAGCCTGGAACAGGCCCTGCCAAACTAGAGAAGATCCCTTTGAATAACATCATCATAAAAAGAATGCCTATAAACTCATAACCATCATTTGCTATTTTTTCATTTAAGAGAGGGAGTTTAGAAGACCAATCTAAATCCATTTTCCAACCAAAAAACAATTGATCCCATCCTTGAGGGACCACGCTCATGATATCGGTATTTGAAACGGAGAAGAATACAATTAGCGCAATAGCAATGCTGGAAATGGTCATAATTATATACTGAAAAACTTCAGTAGCGACCACACTAAAAATACCCCCTTTTAAAGTGTAAAGTGTAGTCAAACTTATAATCAAAAAGGCATAAACATTTTTTGAATTCACAGAAAAATAGTCCGTTTGAACAGCAAGATCAAATGGGAGAATGGCTTCACAGAACTTTCCAATACCTTCAAAAAAATAGGCAATAAACCCGATGGCACTTATTACAGCAAAGAGAATGATAATGTTTTTGGAATAAACACCTCCCCTTCCACTAAAACGCGTTAAAACCCAAGAAGCGCCTGTCATCACATTTG
>Ga0315330_10003376_pt1 | contig 10965 bp, 10 predicted proteins | sample M140m34915metaG_FD_203453 | JGI IMG/M metagenome (GOLD analysis project Ga0315330, IMG submission 203453) | Ammonia-oxidizing marine archaeal communities from Monterey Bay, California, United States - M1 40m 34915 | ecosystem: Environmental > Aquatic > Marine > Intertidal zone | place: USA... | reverse complement strand
GTTTTTACGTATCGCCTTGTTCTTCGGATTAGGGCTTGTTTTTCTCTTAAGCAGGATTCCATGGGATGCATGGCTTTAGCACTCTTTAAGCCCATAAGTATTGAATATTTTAAAGCCCCTAAAGTCGTCCTCCCAACAAACTCAAATTGCTATCCTTGGCAGTGGAAGTTGGGCTACTGCTTTAGCTAAAATTTTCACTGATGCCCAGAATCACGTGCACTGGTATGTTCGGGATCAAGAACAAGCCGAGGCAATCCGTCAAAAAAGCAGGAATCCAACTTATTTATCTAGCGTTAGGTTTCGTTCAAGGAATATTACTGTAAGTACTGATATCAACAGTGTTATTCGTCCTTGTGACTGGATTGTACTGGCCATTCCCTCTGCTTTTTTAGATGCTACCCTTAAACAGATTGATCTCTCTTTTTATGAAAAACGAATTATTTCGGGCGTAAAAGGTATTGTTCCAGAGAGTAAATATATTGTAGGGGAACATCTTAACAAGCATTATAACTTGCCTTTAGAGCAATTTTTGGTCATTGCAGGACCCTCACATGCGGAAGAGATTGCCCTAGAACGACTTTCCTTTCTTACTTTGGCTTGTTCAAAAAAAAGTTCTGCCGAACAATTAAAAAAATTGATGCTTACTAAATATGTTCGAGCAAAAACATCAAACGACGTCGTAGGGATCGAATATGCTGCTACCCTAAAAAATGTTTATGCCTTGGCTGTAGGAATTGCTCACGGATTAAATTTCGGGGATAATTTTCAAAGTGTGTTAATCTCAAACGCCATTCGTGAAATGAACCGATTTTTAAAAAAGATTTCGGAATCCTCCAGAAACATCAATCAGTCTGCTTATTTAGGAGATCTATTAGTCACCGCGTATTCTCCATTTAGTCGTAACAGACGTTTTGGAAATATGATCGGAAGAGGTGCATCTATAAAAAGTGCCCAATTGGAAATGAAGATGATTGCTGAAGGTTACTATGCTTGCTTTTCGGTTTATGAACTTTCTCAGAAAAACGGCGTTAATACTCCAATCCTAGATACGATATATCTCATTTTATACCGCCATAAAAATCCTAAAAAAGTTTTTAGAAGATTAGTTGAAAAGTTAAATTAGAAGGTTGCTTTGAACTGTTTTAAAAAGCGAATATCGTTTTCGAAAAACAAACGAATGTCACTTACTTGATAAAGCAACATCGCAATCCTTTCAATTCCCATTCCAAAAGCAAAACCAGAATATTCCTCTGGATCGATACCACAATTTTCAAGAACATTGGGATCTACCATTCCACAACCCATAATTTCTAACCATCCTGTACCCTTAGTGATTCTATAATCGGTTTCCGTTTCTAAACCCCAATAAATATCAACTTCAGCACTAGGTTCTGTAAAGGGGAAATAAGAAGGTCTTAAGCGAATTTTTGAATTTCCAAAAAGGGCTTCAGTAAAGTACATTAAAGTTTGTTTTAAATCAGCAAAGGAAACGTCTTTAGCTATGTACAAGCCTTCTATTTGATGAAAAATACAGTGCGCTCTGGAAGAAATAGCCTCGTTTCTAAAAACCCTTCCGGGAGATATTGTTCGAATTGGAGGTTGATTGTTTTCCATATGCCTTACTTGAACCGAAGAAGTATGCGTTCTCAGTAATATATCTGGGTCTGTTTGAATGAAGAAAGTATCTTGCATATCTCTTGCCGGGTGGTGGGCAGGGAGATTTAAGGCAGTAAAGTTGTGCCAATCATCTTCAATTTCTGGTCCCTCAGAGATACTGAATCCGATTTGAGTAAAAATATCTATAATTCTATTTTTGACCACTGCAAGGGGATGCCGATTCCCAGATTCTATAGGAAAAGCCGTTCTGGTTGGGTCTTTAATTTGTTTTTTTCCAGAACCTGATTTTGCTTCTTTTTGGAGCTGAGCTATTTTTATCGATACAGCTTCCTTTAACGCATTGAGCTCTTGACCGTAGGCTTTTTTCTCCTCGGCAGGAACATCTCTAAAGGCGGCAAACAACCCGTTAAGTATTCCTTTTTTACCTGCATAACTTACTCGAAAAGCTTCAATTTCTTGAATTTCAGTACTGTTAAAGGCTTCAACTTCTTTTAAATATTCTTTTACGCGATCAATCATGTCACAAAAATAAAGGAGTTTTAGGAAATGACCCCCTGGTTTACAAAGTAATCTACTACGGCACTCTTAATTAAAATGCTTTGCTCCCCTGGTTTTAGATGTGGGAGGGCTTCTACTAATTCAAAATGTGGCCAGCCATCTTGGTCATACTTCTCAAATTTATAATAACCGTAGGGCTCGAGAACCACGCATATTCCGATATGGATTAAGTTTACATTATCTTCCTTTTTAAGCGGTTCATGTGGTTTTCCGTATTCTTGAATTCCAATCAAATACAAAATCCCTTCAATATCAATAGCTGCATCCTCAGAAAATTTTTCTGATAAGACCTCTACCAGAGTATCCCAACGCTTTTTTAATTGCGGGTCTCGATTATTTTGCACCATAAGCAAAGATATAATTTAGCATTACAGTCCTCAAAAAAAGCTTTAGTTTCATTTAAAAAAACAGTACTTTGCTTTCCATGAATATCATTGACCTCATCGTAGTTATTATTTTGGCTTACGCTCTCATTAATGGCTTTATCAAAGGTTTTATTCTTGAAATTGCAGGTATGATTGCCTTAGTTTTGGGATTGATTGGTGCATTTAAATTTTCAAGTATGTTGGGAAATTATCTAGCCGTTTATGTAGCGTGGAGTCCCAAAACCATTCAAACAGTGAGTTTTATCCTACTTTTTATTGTGATTATCTATGCGGTGTCTCTACTGGCAAAAATCATTACTAAAACGTTGAAAATTATTGCTTTGGGCTGGCTGAATAGAATTTCAGGAGCTTTATTTGGGTTTTTAAAGTGGGGAGTTCTTTTGAGTGCCTTGGTGCTTATCAGTCAAGAAATTAATGAAATTATCACGCTTATGCCTGAAGCCACCATAAATAAATCTAAAAGCTACCCAATACTGATGGAGTTGGGGAATTTTTTATTTGACTGGGTCATGCAGACTCAAACGGTTCAGGAACAACAATTTATTTAATAATTGTTTCATTCAGCGCTCTTAGAGAAGCATTCTTGATCCATCCTTCTGAGCCATTTGCTATTCTGATTTTTTGCCATTCTTCCAGATCATCTAAGAGCTGAACTTTTGTTCCCTCATGGAGTGTAAAAAGTAATTCTCCTTGTTGATTTGGTTCGGACCAGATATCAATTTGGTTTGAAAATAAAATGGCAAATTGAGTATTCTTCTCTTGCTGATTTATAGAAAAAGTGATTAAAAAACTCCATGAAAACAACAAGAGTACTCCCAGTGATGAAAAGAAAAAAGAGCGTTTTAATTGAGTAGAATTAAATAGTAAATAGCCCAAAAATAATCCTACAAAAACCCAAAGCAATACCACTGTCAATATTGACCAGGAATTAAAACTAAGACTATTAAACAAACGCTTCTTTAATTGAGCAAGTTGAGATTCTGGTAAAAATTCAATGGCATCTATGGTCATGTTTCGAGCAAAAGCACTATTGATCTGAATGTCGCTATCTTTAGGATTTAATCGTTTTGCTTTTTCAAAATAATAAATACTTTCCGCTACATTATTAAGTCTGTAATAAGCATTTCCCAAGTTGTAATACAAAGCAGCACTGTGCTGCCCTAACTTGAGGGTTTGTTCGTACAGCGCTATTGCTTTGTTGTAATCCCCCTCATTATAGGCCGTATTTCCTTCTTCAAAAAGTGGCTCCATAGAAGCTTGCCCTGATGATAAAGAGGGTACAAGCAGCATTGAGAAAAACACAATAACAGGAAGTAAGGAACCGTATGTTCTTAGATACTTTTTCATAGTTGTCGATCAATTGTAGCAATTAATTTACTTGCTTTTTCGAAATCTTCTTCGATATTGACTGAAGACCCTGGAGCATAACGGGCCCGTTCACAATTTTCAATGACAGCTACATAATCCAAAGCGGTCTCTTTATTTACTTTTTTTTCAACGAGCAATCGTTCTATTTTTGATTTGCTCATTTCTGTTGTTTCAATCTTTAATTTGGCTTTTAGATAGTTGTGTAGCGCGCGTTCTAGTGCTTCATAGAATAAAGCTTGATCATTAAATACCTTTTTAGCAGAACTCAAATACTTTTTTGCCAACTGCTGAGCTCTTCGCTGCTTTCTTGTGGTAACATCTTCCGTTTTTTCCAGAACGAAGAGTTTGAGTAAATATCCTGTTAAAAGAATGAAGAGCGGTGTGATTAGAAGTATCCAAAAACGACTACTCATCCAGAATATTTCCTGATGGATTGGACTTAATTTGGTATTGAGTTTTATAAATCGAAAGGTGTTATCTGCTGTTTCGATGACTTGTTTTCTTTCAGAAAGAGTTGTTTCATTTCTTGAAGTTCCCGCAGTGGGACCATCAAAAACATCAACGATTAAATCTTGAGAGGTTAAGGTCTTATAAGTGGCCGATTTGGGATCAAAATAGGAAAATTGAACGGGTGGGATAGGATACTTTCCTTGATACTGAGGAACTATAGTGTAGTTGTCTTCTATGCTTCCTTGCATTCCTGAAAGTGTAATTTTTACCTTTTCATCGTGTTCAGGCTCATAAACCTCTAGAGTATTGGGAACACTAATGGTGGGTAGATTGAAAAGCTTGAGGTTTCCTTTCCCGTTGACCTTTATTTTCGCTTGGAAAGACTCGGATGCTTTTAATGCATATTTGTCTAAGATCACGTCAAAATCAAATTGCCCTACGGCTCCTGAAAAGTCATTAGGTTTATTGCTTTCTGGGAGCTCTTTTACTCGAATAACGTTTTTCCCTGTAGTAATTATTTTCTGCGTTTGGGTAAGAATTCTCCTTCCAAACAAATCTTTTCGATTGCTAGGGACACTCAAACTCAAATTTAAGGTAAGCGGCTCCAAAGTTAATTTTCCTGTTTTTTGAGGATAAAGAACTGCTTTGCGCCAGATCACTTCGTTGTAAGGTTCTCCCTTATACGAGCCTCGCATGTTAATTTCGGCCCTTCCTATTTTGATTAAATGACTCCAAAAGTCTCCATATGAGGGTGATTCTAATTCTGCCACATCAGAAACGGATATAGGATTTCTAAAATAGAGTTTATAAATTACGGTTATTCCTTCATTTAGATAAGGATTGGTTTTTGAAATTTCGGCTACCAAATGAATGTTTCCATCAATAATGTTGTCCACATTATTAGGATCGTTAGGTTTTTTTACTGCTTCGGTAACTTGTATTTCCACAGCGCTGGTTTTATATACTTCTCCACTAATGGTTACCTCTGCTTGTCCGAGTTTAAGTTTTCCTTTTTTTTTAGGGGTTAAAAAATAGGTGTAGGTTTTGGAAAAACTCTGTACTCCATTTACCCAAGAACGGCTTACGGCTTGTTGGGGACCGCTTACAACTTGAAAATCGGCAAAGGCAGGGGGAGCAAAATTGTCTCCGTTCTCATTCATCTGAAAATCCACCCGGAGTCTTTCGTTAAGACCTAATCGTTTTTTACTCACCTTTGCCTCAAAGGTGACTTGTCCTTGTAGGGAAAGAGCCCCTAGTACAAGGAAACAAAAGAGTATTCGAATTGAATGACTTCGCATCATACTACCAATCTTTCTTCCCCCTGACGGGTATCCCTTTAACTTTTTTGGCGTTTACTTTATCTTGAACTTTCTTTTCTTGATTGTTCATAGCTTCAAGAAGACTTTGAACCTGTTGGGGTGATAACTGTCCCTGTTTTGGAGTTTGCTTTTTGTCTTGGGGCTTGTCACCCTGTTGATTTTGTTTTTGATCTTTTTTTTGATCGCCTTCATTTTTGGGTTCGCCTTCATCTTTTGATTCCTCTCCTTCATCCCCTTCTTTATCCTGACCTTGCTCGTCTTCGTTCTCTTGATCTCCTTCCTTATCTTGATCTTGTTCTTTTTCCTGATCTTCTTGATCTTTTTGATCCTCTTGATCTTGCTGATCTTTGTTATCGTCCTGCTCCTGCTCCTCTGGAGGTTTCTCATTTTCTAACAATTCTTTAGCCAAGGCATAATTGTAGCGAGTTTCTTCGTCAGCGGGATTGTTTCTCAATGCGTTTTTATATGCCTCGACTGCCTTTTGATATTCTTTCTTTTGCATGTAAACATTACCCATATTATGAAAAGCTTGGTGCTTTTCTTCCTTTGAAGCAGCAAATTTTTGGGTTTGGAAGAAGCGCTGAGAAGCTTCCTCATATTGTTTGTCTAAAAAGTGTGTATTTCCTAAATTATAAAGGGCTTCTGCTTTTTCTGGAGCGAGTGAAAGTGCCTTACGATATGATTTTTCTGCTTCCACGTATGCTTCTGTTTCTGCTTTTTTATTTCCATCATAGATATGGTTTGTAATCTTCCCTTTTTGAGAAAATCCAAAACTCAAACTCATCAGCGTCAAAAAGTAAAAAACTTTAATTTTCATTTTCATTAAATAGATTCAGTTTTTGAACCCACTTTGTTTTAGTTTCAAACAAAAATAAGTCGATTAAAAGAAAAAGTAAAGCTCCAAACAAAAAAGCTTGGAAGCGGTCTTTATAACTAACAAACTTTTTTGCTTCAAATTCTTTTTTATCCATCGCTTTTAGTTGTTCCGAGACAAAATCTAAAACGGTTTGAGTGTCATTTCCGTCTTGATAGGCACCGTCGGTTCGTACTGCAATTGAATTGAGGACCTCTTGATTTCTTTTAGTAATGACCACTTCTCCATCAAAGTCTTTTTTATAAGATTCTACCACACCATTTCTTTTTAAAGGAATGGGCGCTCCTTGGTCTGTTCCTACTCCAAAAGTAAAAATCTTAATTCCTAGATCTGCTGCTCGCGAAGCAGCATTCGCTGCATCTTCTGAGTGATCTTCTCCATCAGAAATTAAGAAGATGACTCGATTGGTTTGGTCTTCATCATCAAAAAACGTTCCAGATAAATCTATGGCACTATCCAATGCTGTTCCTTGAGAGGAAAGCATCTCTGTATTAAGCGCTTGTAAAAACATTTTTGCAGCACCATAATCTGTAGTAATGGGTAATTGCGGAACCGCTTGCGCCGCATAGGCTATAATCCCAACGCGGTCACTGGCGAGCTGGTTGAGAATGGCAGAAACCAATCGTTTTGATTTTTCGATTCGATTGGGAGCAATGTCTTCTGCCAACATGCTTTTAGAAACATCAATAGCAAAAACGATATCGACCCCTTCGCGTTTTACGGTTTCTAATTGAGTCCCAATTTTAGGATTCATTAAACCCAACACTAAAAAAATCAATACAAAACTCAAAAGAATGATCTTTAATAGGGGTTTAAAACTCGAACGGTTAGGGCTTAATAATTCCAATAGTTCTGGACGAGCAAAAGCGGCTTGAGTTTTTCGCCTCCATCGCTGAACCAATGCAAATGAAAACCACAATAGCGGTAAAACGCCCAAAAGGTAAATAAAATGGTATGCGTCAATTTGATACATTAGATAAAGCTTTTAAATAAGGTGTTTCTCCCAACCCATTCTATGAGAATTAATCCTAGCGCTAGTAATACTAAGATTCGATATTTTTCATCGTAATTGTAATACTTGAATTCTTCAATTTCGGTTTTTTCTAACTTGTTGATTTCAGCATAAATTTCTTCCAGTTTTTTGTTGTCCGTAGCTCTAAAGTAGATGCCTCCTGTTTTTTGAGCTATTTCTTTTAAAAGGGCTTCGTCAATTTCTACCTTGGTCATTCCGTATTTAAATTTTCCATTGGGCAGAATCCCTATAGGTGCGAGGGCAGTTCCGTTACTTCCCAAGCCGATGGTATAGGTTTTAATTCCAAATTCTACCGCCAGTTCGGTTGCAATTTTTGGATCGATAAACCCAGAATTATTTACGCCATCTGTTAAAAGGATGATAATTTTACTTTTTGCTCTACTATCTTTTAGTCGATTTACAGAAGTGGCAAGTCCCATCCCTATAGCAGTCCCATCTTCTATAAGACCTTGAAAAGTGATCTCTCGTAAAGAACCCTTGACGATACTCTTATCACTAGTTATGGGAGTTTTGGTATAGCTTTCTCCTGCATATAACACCAGACCAATACGGTCTGACATTCGATCTTCTACAAACGCTTCTGCAACCCTTTTAAGCGCACTCAAACGGTCTGGCTTCAAGTCTTGTGCTAGCATACTGGAAGAAACATCAATGGCCATTACGATATCGATCCCTTTATTTGTTTTGGTTTGAGTGGATACATCAACTGTTTGAGGACGGGCAATTGCCAACACAATCAAAGCCATGGCTGTTAAGCGTATGAGGTATAGAAAGGGTACGATCTTGGACCAAAAGGAAGATGCTCCTTGAAAGCCTGAAAGACTAGGCATTTTTAAGACAGGTTGTTTCTTTTTCCATGTAAAAAAATGCCACACCATAGCCGCCGGAAGCACTAGGAGCAACCAGAGATAATTGGGATTTGCAAAATAAATTCCTTCAAACATAGATTAAAGTTCTTTTACCAATTCTAGGCTGTTTATGATGCGCTGTTCTATCTCAGGAGCGTAACGATCCTCTTTTTCATACATCATAGTAAGGATGATGGTTCCTTGTTCAAAAGTAAAAAGCAATGCATTAAAATTACATCGTGTGCGCTCTTTTATTCCTTTTTTAGGATAATCAAGAGTCCCATAAACTTTTGCCACAGGAATTCCAGAAGGAAGGTTGTAATCATCATTTTTGATGAAAATATTTACGGCTCCTTTAGATTCAAAATTGGATATTATCGATTGCACTAATGCTTGTCCTTTTTCTGAGTCCGCTTCTTGAGGATTTGCCTGAGGTGTTTCTTGTTGTTTTGAATCGACTTTGGGAAAATCAAATAGTAAATCAATGTAAAAAGGACTGTCAAATGTTCCTAGTCCAAATTGTTGAATCGTTTGTTGTTCGCGAAGGTAGCGTTCTAACACTTCGGGTGTTTCAATTTTTAATGGCGGGGTGCCGTATTGACTCTTTACCCATTCTCCACTAATTAATTCTTTGGTTGGATATTTTAAAAGTGTGTCTCGAACAGGATAATACCCGTAAATAAGCATGCTCACTACTAGAGCGAGGAGGGTTAAGATTCCTGTTCCTGAAAGTCCCCAAATCCATTGTTCTTTTCTGCGTTTTTTAGCTAAATATTCTTGGTAGGCAGCTTTTTCTCTCAGCTCTTCTTCTGTAGGCTCTGGGAGTGCTTCTTTTGTTTCAATTACCACCGTTTCTACTACTTTTCGATCTTCATTCGCCATGCGATATTCTGGTAAAGACTTTGCAAATTTTACCAGGTCCGCATTTCGAAGCACTGCTCTTAAACTCATCAAAGTCTTGCGTTCTAGATCTAAGGTCCCCGCATCTTTTCTTAATTCTAATTTGATCAATAGCTCCTCTGAGGTACTTTCCAAGGCATCAATTTTGGCTTCTTCATCTAGATAGCGTCGTACAACGTCTGTGAGTTTAGAATAATATTGTTTAAACTCCTCTTGTTCGCTTAGGCTCTCTTTTTCGAGGGCCTTTAATTCTTCTATAGCTCGGTCAAAAGGCGGTAATTCTCGTTCCCTAAGTTCTTTTCTTCTTTTTTGAAATAGATAGGTGTAGAAAATCCCAATAAGCGCCAAAACAAATACCACTCCCCAAAGAATTTGTGCAATAAGTGCTTCGTAATTTTTCTCAACTACTCTAAGGGGTTTTATGTCGTAGAGTTTTTGCTTGGTGGTATCTACTACCACGGGGTTTACCCGTATGGGTATCAAGTCTGCAATTTTGGAAAAACCATTGACCATCACTTGCTGTTGTGGCAAAAAATAGTTTCCAGAATCAAATTGAATTAAGGCGTATTTTTTAGTGTATAGATAATGGGATTGAGCTCTAAGCGTATCTACTGGACTGGCTTCTAGAAGTTCAAAAGGAGCAAAAATGGGTTGTTCAGGAAAAACTACTTGGGCAGTACTATCGGCCTTTATTTGGAGGGTATAGTTGATTTGTTCACCTATTTTAACCGCTGTAGTATCTACAGCTACATTCAAAACCCCTTGTTCTTGAGACCAAGAGTAAAGGCTGAACGTAAACCACAATATTAAAATAGGCCTTGCTAACATTTAAATTCGAGCTTTAAAATATCCTAGTAGTTTTTTGACATAACTTTCCTCGACACTGCAACTCAAATGACCCGCGCCATTCTTGCTAAACAATTCTTCGAAAGCATTGACGTGTGACAGATATTGAGCCTCATAATTTTTTCTAATTTTTTTGGAAAATGTGCTTATCCATTGGACCACTCCTGTTTCCGCGTCTCGGATGGGGACGATTCCTAGGTTTGGCAGTTTTGTTTCAACGGGATCATAAACTCTTATCCCTGTTAAATCGTGTTTTTTTGCAGCAATGCGCAATGTTTTTTCATAGCCTTGATCCATAAAATCAGACAACATAAAAACAATGGCTTTTTTCTTTAAAACTCCGGAAAGAAACTCAAGAGCATTTCCTATATGTGTTCTAAAGCTTTGCGGTTCAAATTCCAACAACTCTCGGATTATTCTCAAAATATGGGATCGCCCTTTCTTTGGTGGAATAAATAATTCCACTTGATCTGAAAATAAAAGAAGTCCTACTTTATCATTATTCTGTAATGCGGAAAAAGCTAAGGTTGCAGCAATTTCAGTAAGAATTTCTCTCTTAAACTGGGACTGAGTCCCAAACGCTTCTGATCCACTGACATCAACCACTAACATGAGCGTAAGCTCACGCTCTTCCTCAAAAACTTTTACAAAAGGTTCATTATAACGAGCGGTTACGTTCCAATCTATAGCCCGGACATCATCGCCAAACTGATACTGTCGTACTTCGCTAAATGTCATTCCTCTTCCTTTGAAAGTTGAATGATAT
>Ga0315330_10003375_pt1 | contig 10965 bp, 11 predicted proteins | sample M140m34915metaG_FD_203453 | JGI IMG/M metagenome (GOLD analysis project Ga0315330, IMG submission 203453) | Ammonia-oxidizing marine archaeal communities from Monterey Bay, California, United States - M1 40m 34915 | ecosystem: Environmental > Aquatic > Marine > Intertidal zone | place: USA... | reverse complement strand
TGACGTTCGCAAAGTTAAACCATCAGGATTATGCTGACCCAACTGGGTCCTATATCAAACAGACGTATGTTTCTAAGGTGGGTATTTATGACGAAAAGAGAAGGTTGATAGGTGTTGCAAAACTTGCTAATCCTGTTCGTAAGACTGAAGATCGAGAGTACACGTTCAAGCTTAAGATGGATTTTTAAGTTCATGAAGAGAAATAGCGAATATGAATTAAAATTGCATGAACTTGGATTTATGATGAAAAAGTATGAAATCCATAATAAGATACACAATGAGGCCTCAGAGCAGTTTTCGGATTATTTTAAAACGTACATAGAGTCAATATCAGACCGCAGTAAGCGTCACAAGTTAGAAAAAATTGCAGGACTCGTCGGCGAAGAAGAAAAGCTTATGACAAAAACTGCCAAGAGAGCAAAACAGTCCGGACAATACAGGAGAGGTAGACACAAGATAAACAAGCCGCACCAAGAAGATGCCCCCCTCCCGCCACCACCACCAAACAAGAAAGTTCCGAAAGAATACAAGAGTTTGTATAGAAAAGTTGCGAGCGCCATTCACCCGGATAAGGTGAGTGGAGATCTAGAAAAGCAAAAGATGTTACAGGAAGTCAACGGTGCCATATCAACGGGTGAGTATTTTAAGATAGTTGAGTGTGCTGTGAAACTGAACATAGAAATTCCAGAAGAAGTGCCACTTAACGTATCGGAGTTGGATACCAAAATCGAAGGCATGAAGAAAAAGATTAAAGATATGACTAAAAGCGTGGCATGGGAATGGTATCATATAGAGGGGGAGGACTCTAAGGTGATATTGATACAGAAATATGCAGAGTATCTTGTTAAGACTCAATGATTATAGGATTGGATATATCGACAACTATTACGGGCGTAACCGTCCTAGATATGAGTGGTGTATGCGTGTACAACGAATATTGGGACACGAGAAACAAGAATCGCTTTCCAACAATATATCACAAAGCATGTTACATAAAAGGTAAATTGCTAGACCTTCCCTATAAGTTTGAACGCATCTTCATAGAGCAATCATTACAATCCTTTCGTTCCGGGTTTTCTTCTGCGCAAACCTTATCGACACTCTCTAGATTCAATGGCATAGTCTCTTGGATATGTTGGGAAGAGTTTGATCGCATGCCCGAAATGCTCGCAGCAACATCCGCCAGGAAGCAGGTTGGCATAAAGGTTTCAAAGGGTGAGAAGGGAAAGCAAAAAAGTTTTGATTTTGTTGTTGCAAACGAACCCACTTTCGTAGTAGAATACACAAAGAATGGAAATGTAAAACCAGGTATCATGGATAAGTCTGATAGTTGGGTAATAGCGAAAGCGGGTTACAACCTTTGTACAGCGAAAAATTTAACATAATAAGGCAGAGTCTCGGATCACATTACGAATCTAATGACGAACTCTTGTTTCATTGTCCGAAATGCAATCACCACAAAAAGAAACTGTCCGTCAACATAGAAAAGAGTGTGTTTAAATGTTGGATATGTGATTTTAAAGGAACAGATCTGCTCCCCTTGATCTCAGGACGATCTTTGAGGGACGAGTGGCGGTCGTTAACTCAGCAGGTTGACATAACAAGATTTGATGAAATGTTTAGGGAAGTGGAGGTTCCGCCACCACCGACAGTCACAATTCCAGAGCACTTTTGTAGTCTTACTGTTCCCAATCTTTCCAGTGTTGGTCGCAGAGCGGAGAGGTATCTTCTTGCTCGTGGCGTGTCTAGAGAGCAGATCTATATGTACAAGATGGGGTTTTGCTTTCATGGACCGTATAAAAATAGAGTAATTGTACCGTCTTATGATTTTCATGGTAACTTAAACTATTTCATCGCCAGGACTTTTGCAGGAGATTATTTAAAATATAAGAACCCACCTTGCAGCAAGGATGTTGTTTTCAATGACCTGTTTATAGATTGGACTAACCCAATCGTGCTGGTGGAGGGGTTTTTTGATTGCTTGAAATATGAAAACAGCGTCCCCATATTAGGTTCAACATTGAACACTAGATCTAGGTTGTTTGAAAAAATAACAGACAACTGTAAAACTGTGTATTTGTGCTTGGACAAGGATGCAAAAAAGAAAGAATTACAGATTGCGAAAAATTTACTTGACTTTGGTGTCAAAGTCTGTAAAATAGAACTATATGATTATTCTGACTTGGCGGAGGTCCCTGAGTATTTATTGAATGAATACAAGAAACGTGCCTCCCTTATAACCAGGGATGACTATTTAATACAAAAGATTAACTTTGGAGGTTAAATTATGTTGATAGACAAGAAAAGATTGAAAAATATCATAAGTGAAGAGATAGAGAGAACGTTCGACCAAAATCAGGAAGGGTTTACTATGGCATCCGAAATCATAGAGAAGTTTGAAACTCTGAACGAATCTCAGAAAATAAACTTTTTGGAGAAGTTTATTAATCACATCAACGAAAATACGAACATCAAATAAAAATCCGGAGGATTGATGAAATTTGCGCATATTGCTGATACGCACATAAGAAACCTGAAATATCACTACGAATATAAGGAGGTTTTTAAACAACTTTATCAATCTCTTGTTGAGAGTGATGTAGATTACATCATCCATTGCGGTGATATAGCACATACAAAAACACAAATATCACCAGAGTTTGTAGATATGGCAAGAGATTTTTTCGAAAACCTTGCCAGCATTGCTCCGACTTACATAATCTTGGGTAATCATGATGGGAACCTTAAGAATGCAAGTCGTCAAGATGCAATCACTCCGATAGTGAAAGCTATGAATAATGATAGTATTATATTACTCAAAGACGCCGGTGAGTGCAAAGTAGATGACAAGTTTTGTCTAAATGTGCTTTCCGTTTTTGACGAAGAGAACTGGACTGATCCAACGAATAAAGATGCTATAAACATAGCACTTTATCATGGTGCGATTGATCGTTCTAAGACAGACCTGAACTGGACTTTAGGTGGTGATCATGATATCACTATTTTTGATAAGTTTGACTTCGCCTTTTTGGGGGATATACACAAGACCCAAATACTGGATTCAGAAGGGAGAGTAAGGTATGCAGGATCTACAGTACAGCAGAACTTCGGTGAATCTTTAGATAAGGGTTATTTACTTTGGGACATCGAAGATAGAGATAACTTTACATGCAAGTTGATAACTTTTAACAATCCAAAACCATTTTTTACAGTAAACCTAAACAAAGATGGGACACTTCCAGACGTCGACGTTCCTATTGGGGCACGTGTAAGGATAGTTGCAGACACGAACATTTCTCTGGACGTAATGCGTAGGAGTGTGGACATAGCAAAATACCGATTCAAACCGGAGACTATTACGTACCTCAATCGTGCTTCCAAATCAATTGTTGATGTAAACTCGGAGGAAGTAGACCAGGAAGACTTAAGAAACTTAAAAGTTCAAAGTCGACTAATGCGTGAATATCTTGCGGAGTATGAGGTGACCGATAGCATCATGGACAAGGTCATATCCCTAAACACCAGAATGAATAAAACTATAGAAGATTCTGAGGAAGTGCATAGAAACATAAACTGGAGTCTGCAGTCTCTTGAATGGGACGGGTTGTTTAATTATGGTAATGGCAATAAAATTGATTTTACAAAACTAGAAGGCATTGTCGGCATATTCGGAAAGAACTTTTCAGGCAAGTCATCAGTTATAGACAGTTTGCTTTATGCGGTGTACAACTCAACGTCAAAGTCTGTACGAAAAAATCTCAACATCATTAATCAAAATCTAGATGTAGGTATGGCAAAAGCATTTATAAAGGTCGGAGATAAGGATTTTGAGATAAGCAGAATTTCAGAGAAGTATGTAAAGAAATTAAAAGGTGTGGAAACGGAAGAAGCAACCACTGCCGTAGAGTTTTCCCTTGTTGACGCCATTGGCAACCAGGAGATTCTAAATGGAACTTCACGGCAAGATACAGACAAGAACATCAGGAAGTACTTTGGAACACTGGATGACTTCTTGATGACGTCAATGGCATCTCAAATGGATTCCCTTACCTTTATTAACGAAGGGTCAACAAATAGAAAGGGTATACTTGCAAAGTTCTTGGATTTAGAAATTTTTGATAGAAAATTTAGAATGGCAAAAGACGAGTGCTCTGATACGAGAGGCGCCCTCAGAAGGTTGGAAGGTACCAACTTTGATGTTTTGATAGAAGAGGCTTCCACAGTGCTAGAAGAGAAGAACGAAAGGTTGGAAAGAAACCAGCAACGTTGCGCTGAGTTAGAGGATGAGATCGCAGAATTGAACCTCTCTTTGGATAATGTGTCTTCTAAAATAGACTCTGCTCCTGCAGAGATTATCGACCCGATCAAGATCAAGATGGAAATAGAATCCAGAAATTCTAACATCGCAAAGATAAAGAGAGAAAACGAAGATCTCAAAACTAAATTGTCAGAACAGAAGGGAAAGTTTGAAAAAATTGATGACTTCTTGTCACAGTTTGACATAGACACTTATCAGGAAAGGTTAATCAAACTTGAGAATAATTCTGGTCAGTTGCAAGAACTTATAAGAGATTTGGGCAAGTCGAGCGAAGACAAGCAACGACTGGTGCACAAGACATCACTACTTGATGAAGTTCCTTGCGGAGACTCTTTTCCAGACTGCAAGTTTATAAAAGAAGCACATGAAGCAACGGGGTTAATTCAGATAAAGACAGACTTAATTGCAGACATTAGCAGAAAGATTAATGCAGTGGGGGATGATATAACTTCACTGGAACCAGAGAAAACTAAGAGTTATGTTGATAAGTACAACCAGGTGCTTGACAAGAGGAATAATCTTACGACGTCAATCACAAATGTGCAACTCTCTATCGACAAGAATGATAGTGACTTGTTCAAAGAAGGTACGATACTTGAGAAGTTAAATCTTAAGTTGGAAGATTACGAACTAAACAAAGAAGCTATTGAGAACTTAGAGCAGTTGGTTAAAGAGAAGTCAAATATTACCAGGGCAATCAAAAATGCTAAAAAAGAGTGCGATAGTTGCAAGTCGACAACTAATGATCTTTTTCGAGAGGTTGGATCTTCAGAACAACAAATAAAGAATCTCGAAGAGGGAAAGGTCGAACTTGAGGAACTACGCACAGAGTTCGCTGCTTATGAATTGTTTATGAGGTGTTGTCACACTAACGGCATATCTTACAACATAATAAAAAACAGATTACCTGTAATTAACGACGAGGTTGCCAAAATTTTGACAGGAGTTGTTGATTTTGAAGTGTTTATTTCGAACGAAGATAAAAAGTTAGAAATATTCATAAAGCACCATAAATACGAACCCAGACCACTCGAAATGGGTTCCGGTGCAGAGAAGACTATCGCAGCAATGGCCATTCGTTTAGCACTGCTGACAGTGTCTAACTTGCCAAAACCGGATATCTTCATCCTAGACGAACCGGGAACCGCACTAGACGAGGACAATATGGAGGGTTTTGTGCGGATAATCGATATGGTTAAGTCTTATTTTAAGACCGTTATCTTGATCTCACACCTAGATACTCTTAAAGACGCAGTGGATATGCAAATCGTAATCGACAAGAAAGAGGGGTTTGCACACATCAATGTCTAAGGAGGAAAACATTATGACAGCACTAAAATCATTTGCTGACAAACATGTAGAGCGATTTATATCTAGGAAGTTTTTAGCGTGGTTAACCGCCACTGGATTGGCGGTAACTGGAGCACTGACTTCTGGCGATTGGGTTGCAGTAACTCTTGCCTACATAGGGTCGCAGGCACTTGTCGATCTTGCAGTTCAGTGGAAACACGGAAAGTAATACTAAAATGTATCACATAAAATTAGCGTGGATTTGGTTAAAGCAAAACTGGAAAGCACCAGTGTTGGTGCTTTGGTCGGTGATTATATGGGCACTGTCTAGAAAGAACGCAGAAGCGGTGCTTGACGTACTGGAAGCAAAGAAGGAATCTTACGATAAGCAAGTTGTTACTCTTAAAGAGAATCATAAAAAAGAATTATCGGAAAGAGATAAACTTATTAAGCAATATCATGATACAATAGAAGAGTTGGAAAAGACGCACATGGAAAAATCTATAGCGTTAACATCCACCAAAAAACGCAAGGTACGTAAGATTATTGAAGAAACGAGAGATGATTCCGATGCAGTTAAGGAAAAAATTGAAAAACTTTTTAGTTTATCTGATATTGATTAGTTTCACTACAGCAGCATCAGCACAGCACGTCACTAAGGTCAACCAGGGGGACAGGTCTCCGCACACCGGGTGGTGCCTAAGTGACGTTGCTATGGCAAAGATCATAGCAGATAAAGAAATGGAAGACCAGAGGTGTGCCCTTAGACTAGAAACTGACCGAGGTCGAATGCAAGCTAAGTACGACTTGGACGTCGGTAACCTCAATCTCAGAATAAGATCCATTCAATCTGAGTACGATAAGATCATCCTAATCAAAAACGAGGAAATATCTGCTTTGGAGTCTGCTGCTCTTGAGCGTCCAAATAATTATTGGTATTTTTTCTTAGGCAGTGGCATTGTTGTTGGTGTTCTCTCTACTGTTGGTATTGTTTATTTGGTAAAGTAATATGAAGAAAGATTTAAATCACATCGCCAAAATAGAGAAAGCAATATCTGAACGCTGGGGCGACGAAGCAATAGAGAATCCTAAGAAACATTGGACACCAGAAAAAGAAAAAAAGCACACTGAAGAATCTAAGGAATTTTATAAAAGAAAGTTTTTTAAAGATACAAAAAACTCAAAGCAAAAGTACAAAGGATTTTTAATAAGCAAAAAACTACTTACTAGAGAAAACGAAAGAGAGTGTCCAGTCTGTGGAACATATTCTTTTTCCGCCAAGGATGATTTGTACATGACAAAGTTCGAATGTTGTTTCGAATGTTATATACAGTGGATCGAAGGACGGGAAGAGAGGTGGGACTCCGGATGGCGCCCAACTAAGGAGCAAATAAATGGCAACAACACTTGAAATTATTAATGGCATCTCGCAAGTTCTATCCAAGGGGTACGACGGTGCGCTTGATGAAAATGACGAACCTTTAAAGGTCGGTCTTAAAAGGGAGGAGGGGAACCCGCTTATTGACCCTAGAGTCGTAGATGGTTTCGGAGTAAAGTTTGAATCAGGTGGTATTTGTATCACTTACTCTAGCGAAATCAAACTTAAAGAAGTGTATGGAGGTTCTTTGGAGAATGACGTATCCTCGAAGATTTCTGACGTCGCAAAATTCATCAAGAAAGAGTATAAGTCACTGACGAAGAGTGGATTGACCCTCACAGCCGACGGAGAGGTCAATGTCCTTGTGCAACCAGTTTCTAGAGTCAGGACCTTGGTAACGGCCGTACAGAAATTTAAGGTTGGCGGTGTCGACGAACACAAGGACGAAAGACCTGAGGTGAGCATCCCAACAACACCAGAGGCAAAAAAAGAATCTAACGACAAAAGACCATCAGATCCATATGAGGCATTTAAGGCATACGACTTTTCCAGCAGGAAGAGGTAATGTGAATTATGAGACCACCCTTATCGAAGAAAGAGGTGATGAGAGAGATAGTCAAGTGCGGCAAAGACCCAGACTACTTCATAAACAACTACGCCAAAATAACTCACCCAATGAAAGGGTTGATACCATTTAAGACCTATGGATTTCAAAAAGACGCTCTTAAGAATTATGAAGATTATCGATTCAATATAGTGTTGAAAGCTAGGCAGTTGGGATTGTCCACTGTCACCGCTGCTTATGTTGTGTGGATGATGCTATTTCACAAAGAAAAAAACGTTTTAGTGTTGGCAACCAAGTTTGGTACAGCGGCGAACTTAGTAAAGAAAGTTAAAACTATACTTAAGAATTGCCCAGACTGGATTAAGATCGCACAAGTTTCAATTGATAACAGAACATCTTTTGAACTTACGAACGGATCTCAAATAAAGGCATCTTCCACATCGGGCGACGCTGGTCGTTCAGAAGCACTATCTCTTCTTGTAATAGACGAGGCAGCGCACGTTGAGGGTCTTGATGAGTTGTGGACTGGTCTTTATCCCACCCTTTCTACTGGTGGTCGATGTATAGCACTATCAACACCTAATGGTGTTGGTAACTGGTTTCACAAAACTTTTGTAGATGCCGAGAGTACAAACAATGACTTTGTTTCTATGACCTTGCCTTGGGATGTACACCCGGATCGAAATCAGGATTGGTTTGACAAAGAAACAAAAAACATGTCTCGCCGCCAAATCGCACAGGAGTTGGAGTGTAACTTCAACATGTCTGGTGAGACTGTCTTCCATCCAGATAAACTTGCCTCGATATTTGATTCCATGACAGAACCAAAATATAAGACAGGATTCGACAGAAACTATTGGATATGGAAAGAACCCAATCCAGGCACTCCCTATTTGTTGAGCGCTGACGTTGCGAGAGGTGACGGTAAAGATTATTCTGTTTTTCACGTATTCGATACGTTGACTATGGAGATCGTCGCAGAGTATCAGGGTCGAGTGACTCCTGATATTTTTTCTGATATAATATATTCCGCTGGTACTGAGTATGGTGAGTGTATGGTGGTTGTCGAAAACAATACCGTTGGATTTGCAGTGCTGGAGAAACTTAAAGAAAAGCAGTACTCGAATGTATATCATTCTATAAAGTCAACGCACGAGTATGTAGACGAACTAACAGCAGAAGGGATTTCTAATTCAGTACCAGGGTTTACAACTAGTGCAAAAACAAGACCACTGATTGTGGCAAAGTTGGAGGAATTTGTAAGAAATGGACTAATTACCATAAATTCACCCCGTCTTTATAACGAGATGAAGACATTCATCTGGAACAATGGACGTCCAGAGGCGATGAGGTCATACAACGACGACCTCATTATGGCATGCGCAATAGGGTGTTGGGTAAGGGATACTGCTTTGATCGAAAACAAAAGAAATATTGAATATAATAGGGCGTTTCTTGCTACAATGGTATCTGCAAAGACAACAATGAATACGACTATAAAGGGCATGCACGGATACGAAGGTCGTGATATGATAGAGAAGAAGAAACAACATCAAGGTACGATGGAACAATTTCCGTGGTTGTACAAGGGATAGATAAATGGTTGACAGAAGAACTAGAAATAACAACGTTAAAAACTCAGATAGTACACTATTCAGGAAACTGACAAGACTCTTATCCGGACCAATAGTTAACTACAGAACTCAGACGGCAAGAAGACTCAAGCGCCGCCAATTAGATAAATATGCACAAAAGTTCACTTCTGCTAGTGGCAAACAATTCAAGAGAATGGATTATAATCCATTTGCTGGACTGTATTCGGGAGCACAGAACAACCAAGGAAGACTAGAGAGGGCTGTAGATTTTGATCAAATGGAGTATACACCCGAGATTGCTTCTGCTTTGGATATCTATGCTGATGAGATGACTAACCATAGCATGTTATCGCCCTTGATGGCCATTGATTGCAGTAATGAGGAGATAAAGGGTATACTGCATGCCTTGTATTTTAACATAATGAATCTTGAGTATAACCTGTTTGGATGGTGCCGTACTATGTGCAAGTATGGAGATTTTTTCTTATACCTTGATATTGATGAAGTTTTGGGTGTCAAGAGTGTTATAGGGTTGCCCGGACAGGAGGTTGAAAGACTTGAGGGGGAAGATAAAACAAATCCAAACTATTGCCAATTTCAGTGGAATTCTGCCGGATTAACTTTTGAGAATTGGCAGATAGGGCACTTTAGGATACTTGGTAACGATAAGTATGCACCGTATGGTACGTCGGTCCTTGAACCTGCAAGAAGAATTTGGAGACAACTGACACTGATAGAAGACGCTATGATGGCATATCGAATCGTGCGTTCGCCGGAGAGACGGGTTTTCTATATTGATGTTGGCAGTATACCTCCTCAAGATATTGAACAGTACATGCAAAAAGTCATGACGCAAATGAAGAGAAATCAAATAGTGGATCCGAACTCTGGACGTGTTGACCTTAGGTATAATCCAATGTCTGTTGATGAGGATTATTTTATTCCGACTAGGGCGAACTCTACGTCTAGAGTTGAATCTCTTCCTGGCGGCACGTACACTGGCGATATTGACGACGTCAAGTATTTGAGAGATAAATTGTTTTCAGCACTTAAGATCCCAGGGTCTTACCTCTCTAGCACAAACGCTGAAGCTGGCGGAGGAGAAGATGCGACTACATTGGCGCAAAAAGATATAAGATTCGCCAGGACAGTTCTGAGATTACAGAGATCAGTTGTGACTGAGTTGGAAAAGATTGGAGTTGTACATCTTTACACAATGGGATTTAGAGGTGAAGATTTAATAAATTTTAAATTAAGGTTGAACAATCCGTCCAAAATCTCTGAACTTCAAGAATTGGAGCATTGGAAGACTAAGTTTGACGTTGCGTCAACAGCAACAGAAGGATTCTTCAGTCGTCAATGGATTGCTGCTCGACTATTCAATATGACAGAGGAAGAATTCGTACGCAATCAGAGGCAGATGTATTATGATAGGCAGTTTGATGCCCGTCTCGAAGCAGTTGCAGAGCAGGCCCAGGCAGAAGTCACATCACCATCGGCTGAAGGTGGCGAAGATCTCTTGGGTGGTGATCTTGGCACTGCAGGTGAGGGCGGCGAAGGTATTGATACTACGGGCGGCGAAGAAGCACTTAGTGTTGGCGGTACCGACGTCGGCACTGACACCCCTGATACTGGAGCGGACGATGCGACTAATCTCCTGGCAGCACCTGGATCAAGGGAAGACGGTAATTTTGCCCAGTCTTGGCAAAATGCAAAAGGCAAAATACATATCACAAAAGCGGACACCGGCGAGAGAGATAATAGGGCAACAGGCGGCCGCACACAACAGATGAGGACCATACCAGGGTATAAAAAATTA
>Ga0315330_10003374_pt1 | contig 10967 bp, 9 predicted proteins | sample M140m34915metaG_FD_203453 | JGI IMG/M metagenome (GOLD analysis project Ga0315330, IMG submission 203453) | Ammonia-oxidizing marine archaeal communities from Monterey Bay, California, United States - M1 40m 34915 | ecosystem: Environmental > Aquatic > Marine > Intertidal zone | place: USA... | reverse complement strand
ACTAGTAGGCCGCCTAGGAAACCAATAATTACTGATTCTCCTCCGCTTGGAGCGCTTGGGCCTGCTGTTATTGCAACTAAACCTGCAATGGCTCCATTTATCACCATAGTCACATCGCTTTTTCCAGTCATTACTAGACTTAGTACCAATGCTCCTATGACTCCACCAGCTGCCGCCATATTGGTATTTAAGAAGACCTGGCTAACAGCTATTGCGCTTGCTTCATTACTGATAACTAGCTCAGAGCCACCATTGAAGCCAAACCATCCCAACCAAAGAATAAGAACGCCTAACGCTGCTAATGGAATATTAGATCCAGGCAATGGGTTGATGGAACCATCAGCGCCATATTTACCATTTCTTGCACCAAGCAAAGTTACAACTCCAAGAGCTGCAGCTGCACCAAGCAGGTGAACGGTTCCTGAGCCGGCATAATCAGAATAGCCAAGAACGCTTAAGAAGCCGCCGCCCCAATTCCAGTATCCTTGAACAGGATAGATAAAGGCAGTCAATATTACTGTAAAGATAAAGAAGGGTATTAACTTCATTCTTCCAGCAACAGCGCCTGAAACAATTGACATAGCAGTGGCAACAAACACAACCTGAAAAAAGAAGTCAGCTTGTTGAGAGTAATCCATTCCATATGCCATGCCTATTTCTTCAAGAGGCATGTCAGTGCTTAAACCCCAAGATGTAGCTATAGCTGGAAAAATTCCATATGAAACAGCTTCACCCGCTTCATCAAGTCCGCCAGCGATAGCAAATATGGCATCTGCTGGGTACATCAAAGCAAAACCACACACAAGGTACATAACGCATGCTATTGAGAATAAACCAAGATTTTTAGTAACGATTTCAGAAACATCTTTCTTTTGAACTAAACCTGCTTCAAGCATGGTAAATCCAGCGGCCATCCACATGACCAATGCTCCTGACATAATTGCGTAGAAAGTATCTAATGCAAATTTTATTTCTTCCATATTAATCTCCTTAATTAAACGGCTTCGTTGCCTGTTTCACCAGTTCTAATTCTGATGACATCTTCAACATTGGTTACAAATATTTTTCCATCACCGATTTTTCCAGTACCAGCGGTAGATGTAATGGTGTCGGTGACTGTGCTGAGCTTTTCGTCCTCTACTAGAATTTCAAGCTTAATTTTTGGCAGGGTATCCACCGTATATTCAGCACCGCGATATAGTTCGGTATGACCTTTTTGTCGTCCATACCCCTTAACTTCAGATAGAGTTAAGCCTTCTATGCCAGCATCGACAAGAGCTTCTCGCACTTCTTGTAGTTTAAATGGCTTTATAATAGCTACAACTAATTTCATGTCTTATAGGCTTGCTGAAATTGAAAAGAAGATACCGTCCTCATCCGCACCATATCCACCATCACTAAAGTCGTATGCAGTTATCCCGCAGTCAAATGACCCACAAGTAAAGCCATAGCTTACTGTTGTGTTATCACCGTAATCATCGTATTCCCCGTAGGCAACAGACACAGGACCAAAGGCATATGAAAATTCTGTGTAGTCAGGCGCACCATCTTGTCCAGAAGCTAGCGTTACTCCAAAGTCTCCAAAGCTCAGCCCTAGATAGATTTCTTCAAAATCAAGACCGGTTTGGTTTTCAGGGTAATCAAAAGCGATATATCCTATGTCAACACCAACCTCTCCAAGCGAAAATCCGTAGCCAGCGTAATAATCTAATTCACTTCCGGCACCATCATTAAAATTGACGTTTGATCCCCAAATGCCAGCATAGAAACCAGACTCAGATTCAAAATCAAAACCGCCTTGTATTGCAGGACCATCGCTTTGTGTCATTCCTCTCCAGACATAATCTGAAGCAAAAGCAACATTTGCGCTTACTGACGCAAAAGAGGGCATGGCAAGCATACCAACTAGTAAAAACAATCTTTTCATAATTTCTCCTATATTTTTTATGAAGTTATATAAATAGTAATGCAATTATTGTGCCAATAATTTTTTACACTTTTAATATGATCATTTTTTAAATAGCTAGGTATAATTCTTTTTCAACATGGAGATAATCAATGGAACTAAAAGATAAAGTTATAGCAATTACGGGTGGTGCATCAGGCTTAGGTGAAGCATCAACCAGACACTTTGTATCTAAAGGTGCAAAAGTCATGATTCTTGATATTAACGATGATAATGCAAAGGCGATTTGTGATGAGCTGGGTGATGACAACGTTAAATATGTAAATACGAACATTATGGAAGAGGAGCCCGTAAAGGATGCCATGTCAAAAATTGAAGAGTCGTTTGGTAAATTGCATGTTGCAATTAATTGTGCCGGTACAGGCTATGGCGCAAGAATTATTGGTAAAGATGCACCTCATCCATTAGATCATTTTAAATTTATCATTGATTTAAATTTAGTTGGAACATTTAATGTCATGCGTTTAGCTGCTGAGCTTATGGATAAAAATGAAGCGGGTGAGGATGGTGAAAAGGGCGTAATTATAAATACTGCATCCATAGCAGGCTATGAAGGTCAAATTGGACAATCAGCCTATAGTGCCTCAAAAGCCGGCGTTATTGGCTTAACTCTAACTGCTGCTAGAGATTTGGCAAGACATGGGATTAGAGTTAACACTATTGCACCAGGAATCTTCGATACTCCTTTAATGAAAATGGCTCCTGATAAGGTAAGAGACCCATTGCTTGATTCAACTCAGTTTCCTCATAGGTTTGGTATTCCATCTGAATTTGGTAATTTGGCTGCCCATATAGTTGAAAATACATACTTGAATGGCGAAACAATTCGACTTGATTCAGCCATGAGAATGAAGCCAAGATAATGCAATACTCGGCATATTATGTTGAGGAAAAAGACGGTACTTTTTCTGCCTCAATTTCCAAACTTGAGCTTGAAAAGCCCGCGGATGGATCTGTACAGATAAAAGTATCTCATTCTTCTCTTAATTATAAAGATGCTCTGTCAGCATCTGGGAATAAAGGGGTTACAAGAACGTATCCATTTGTCCCTGGGATTGATGCCGCAGGAACTATTACTGATGCAAATTCTTCACAATTTAATGAAGGAGACGAAGTTATAGTCACTGGTTATGACATGGGTATGAACACTCCAGGTGGTTTTGGGGAATACATTAACGTTCCAGCTGGTTGGGTTGTGAAAAAACCATCTGCTCTGACAAGTTTAGAGGCTATGTATATAGGCACAGCTGGACTAACTGCTGCAGCTAGCGTTTTAAAAATCTATGAATCTTCACAAGAATCAGATCTTCCTGTTTTAGTATCAGGCGCCACTGGAGGCGTGGGTTCTATTGGAGTAATGCTGATGTCTAAACTGGGTAAAGAGGTTTCAGCATTAACAGGAAAATCCTCGTCGGCTGATTTTCTTAAATCTCTTGGTGCTTCCAAAATAATTATGCGTGACGAATATTTAGAGGCTCCTGCTAAAGCTATGGAGAGACCATTATTTTCATCTGCTATAGATACAGTTGGAGGAAATGTATTGAGTAAAATGCTTCCTCAAATTTCACCCCATGGTGTTGTTGCGTGTTGTGGGAATGTTGCGGGCATAGATGTTAATACAACAGTTTTTCCATTTATCTTAAGAGGCATAACGCTTGCTGGTATTGATTCAGCAGAATCATCCCTAGCATTCAAAACTAGTATTTGGAATAAATTTGCTGATGAATGGAATTTAGATCTTTCATCAATGATAAAAATTGTTACAAAAGAAAATTTACAGCAAGAGATTGATCTTATCCTGCAGGGCGGTCAACAGGGTAGAGTGGTCTTAACACATGGAGAATAATTATGTCAGATAAATATGATGAATATTTTGAATCACAAGAAGCTAACGACGACAGCAAATCTGATTCCAGAGTTGCTCTAGTACTAATTATAGTTTTTGTGGTAGGGATGGTTTTCTGGGTATCTGGTCAATAATCACTCAGATAAGAACTTCTCTGCATCAAGTGCAGCCATACAGCCAAACCCAGCAGAGGTAATGGCCTGTCTATAAATTTGATCTGAGACATCGCCCGCCGCATAGACTCCCGGCACACTGGTAGCAGTAGCCATACCATCTGTTCCTGATTTGATAGTGATGTAATCATTTTTCATATCAAGCTGGCCTTTAAATATTTCAGTATTAGGGTGATGACCGATAGCTATAAACACGCCTGTTAAATCAAGTTTCTTGGTATCTTCACCTGACACTATTTGAATAGAGTGCACTCCTTTTTCATCTCCAAGGACTTCATGTAATTGAGAATTCCAATGCATCTCGATTTTTCCCTCAATTTCTGCTTCAGCAACTCTGTCTCGAAGAATTTTTTCTGCTCTCAGCTCATCCCTTCGATGAACAAGGTGAACTTTTGAGCAAATTCGGGAAAGATATAGAGCTTCTTCAGCAGCAGTATTTCCACCGCCAATTACAGCAACCTCTTGATCACGGTAGAAAAAACCATCGCATGTTGCGCACGCAGAAACTCCTCTGCCTAAAAATTCTTTTTCTGATGGCAAGCCTAGATATTTTGCACTCGCCCCAGTGGAGATGATCAGTGAATCACAGGACCAATTTTGACTACCTGTTAGTTTGAAAGGTTGCTCGGATAATTGGGTTGTATCTATGTGATCATTAACAATTTGAACATCAAACTGTTCTGCATGTTTTTTCATTCTTTCCATTAATTCTGGGCCTTGCAAACCATCAGAGTCACCAGGCCAATTTTCTACATCGGTAGTAGTGGTAAGTTGCCCGCCTTGTTCTGCACCTGTAATTAGCAATGGCTTAAGACCTGCTCTTGCTGCATAAATGCCTGCGGCATAACCTGCTGGACCTGAACCTAAGATAATAAGTTTATGATGTTGATATTCCATGTGCGAATTATAAGATAGAGATTAAAGAAATTGTTATCTTTTCTAACTAAATAAGCTATATCTCAATATAATATTGATAACAGGAGTTAATCATCGCTAAAAAATCAGAGCAATCAAATCTCTCAGCAGGGACGTTGAAAAATGTTTTTGCATTTTTTTGCTTAGGCTCAGTTCTATATATTTTTATTTCACTTGTTTCTTATTCTCCACTTGATCCAAGTCTTTCGTCAGTTAGTTCGCTTTCTGGTTCCATTGAAAATCTTGGAGGCCCCTTTGGGGCATATCTTTCTGATGCTTTATTTTCCATAGCTGGGATTGGAGCGTATTTATTTTTATTAGTTATTTCTTTTGTAGCAGTGAAGCTATTATTTTTTTATCGACCATCTGATAGAACCCATAAAATTATTAAAGTTATTTCAGCAATTATTTTGCTGTCATCATTTTCAGCATTAAGCGAATTTTATTATTCAGGTGATTACTTCCCGCAGTCGTCATCAGGTGGATTGATAGGTGCATTAATATTCACCAATCTCTCAAATATTTTTGGGGTGGTTGGTTCCCTAATATTTATAGTTATTTTCTTTCTTGCTTCGATCTCTTTAACTTTTTCATTTTCTTGGTTAACCGTTATAGACGCTCTTGGACAAGGAGCAAAATATCTCATGTTAGAGCTTAGCGCCCAAACTAATAACTTCCTTAAGTCTTTATTTAATGCTTTGAAATCAATTGATTTCTCAAAATTTAAATCTAAAGATGAGCCTGTAATTGAGCGATCTGTTGCAGAGGCTAAGCCAAGAGAGCTAAACCTTCCTAAATCCTCTCCCTCATTAATTGAACCAGAAACTAAATCACAAGAGTCTTCCAAACCTTTATCAAAAGCAGAGACTACAAAAAGTGAATCTGCTGCAACATCCACTGTTTATAAGCCAAAAGATAAAAATGTAAATTCAGAGATGCCTTCAACAGATCTTCTCGATAGAGTTCTAGACGATGGCTCATCTCTAACAAAAGAACAGCTCGATGAGGTAGCTGATAGGCTAGAAATTAAGTTACAAGAATTTGGAGTTGAGGCAAAGGTTGTTTCTGTTATTCCTGGCCCCGTAGTGACTAGATTTGAAATTCAACCTGCTCCGGGTACTAAGGCAAGTAAAATTACAAATATTGCTCAAGATATTGCGAGATCCCTTGCTGTAATGAGCGTTAGGGTGGTTGAAGTTATTCCTGGAAAATCAGTTGTTGGTATAGAAATACCTAACACAAATAGAAAAATGGTTCGCCTAACTGAAATATTATCCTCAGAGACATTCCATAACTCTACCTCACCCTTATCAATGGCACTAGGCCATGATATAGCTGGAAAACCCATAGTTGTTGATCTTGCAAAGATGCCTCATTTATTAGTTGCAGGCACAACTGGATCAGGAAAATCTGTTGGTCTCAATGCTATGTTGCTGAGTTTATTATTTAAATCAGATCCTGAAGCTGTCCGTTTGATAATGATTGATCCTAAAATACTTGAACTCTCTGTCTATGAAGGCATTCCTCATCTTCTCACTCCTGTTATTACTGATATGACCGATGCATCCAATGGGCTGAGATGGTGTGTAGCTGAAATGGACAGACGATATAAATTAATGTCAGAAATGGGTGTCAGGGGTTTGGCTGCTTTTAATCAAAAAGTTGCCGAAGCTAACGCAGCTGGCACGCCACTGCTTGATCCTTTTCAAGAAGACGAGGAAGTGCCATTAGAAGAATTGCCATCCATTGTTGTGGTTGTTGATGAGTTTGCAGATATGATCATGATAGTAGGTAAAAAGGTCGAGCATTTAATTGCAAGGATTGCTCAAAAAGCAAGAGCTGCAGGAATACATCTAATTCTAGCCACTCAGCGACCATCGGTCGATGTAATTACTGGGCTTATTAAAGCAAATGTCCCATCAAGAATTGCCTTTCAAGTATCTTCTAAAATTGATTCACGAACTATTCTTGACCAAGGCGGGGCTGAACAGCTCCTTGGTGCAGGTGATATGTTATACATGCCAGCAGGGCAAGGTGTTCCTGAGCGTGTTCATGGTGCGTTTGTAGGTGATGACGAAGTCCACCGTGTTGTAGATAGTTGGAAGCAGAAATCTGAGCCAAATTATTTAGATGAGATTACATCAGAACTTCAGGAAACAGGACCAATTCCAGGTTGGTCTGATATAGATAGCTCTAACTCATCTGATGAGAATGATGAGCTTTATGATGAAGCAGTTGCGTTTGTAATAGAATCAAGAAGAGCTTCTATCTCAGCCGTGCAACGAAAACTGAGAATTGGCTACAATCGTGCAGCTAGAATCATCGAGACCATGGAGATGGCAGGCTTGGTTTCTGAAATGAGTAGCAATGGCAGTCGAGAGGTGTTGGTTCCAAAACAGCAATGATGGTTAGATTCCTCTTAATGCTCATTGCTTTTCATCTTTCATTAGCAAGTCACGCAGTAACAATTTCGGCCGATATTCTTAACAGTGAATTAAAAAAAAATTATTCATTCGTTGAGAGATCACTCAATCAATCTGATTTGAAGATTGAGACTTCTTCAGGAAAAATACTTTTTGACCCTTTGGGAGTAACAGTAAAAGTGTTAGCACCATTTAAAGAAAATTATAGAATTGAGGGAGATAGAATTGAAATTCATGATGTGTTTTTAGATCAAAAACAGATCATTGACATTGATCAGCTAGATAATTTTTTTATTAATATTTTAATGAATGGAATAGACAATAATTCACAAGCCTATTCAATTAGTCATATCAATGACGCGACAATTGAAATTATTTCAACTAATAGCTCTAATTTAATTAGATTTTCATTTATTGATAACAAATTAAATCTTATTCGCTACAAAGACTCCATCGGGGTTGAGCATGGAATTGAGTTGACCCCATTATGACAAAATTTTTTTTAATAGCATGCGGAGGAGCCTTGGGAGCACCTCTTAGATACATCATTAATGATCTAATGAAAAACTTGTATTTTTTTACATTGCCAACTGGAATAATGCTTGTTAATTTTATTGGATGTTTTTGCATTGGCATTGCTATGGCTTACATTTCAGATCTTAAATCAAATATTTACTTTTTTTTAATTATTGGATTTCTTGGTTCTTTCACAACCATGTCAGCCTTCTCCCAGCAAACAATTGAATTGCTATACAATGGAAAAGAATTTAATGCTTTGCTATATGTTGTTGCATCAATTGCATCATGTTTAATAGGAACTTTTTTAGCTTACTCTTTATTTAAAAACACTTAACAAATGATTGATACAAATTTAATAAAAGATGATCCTCAAGCGGTTGTAAAAAGCTTAGAATCCAGAAATTATAATTTTGAGATTGACTCATATAATGACTTGGAAGCTAACCGAAAAAAATTTCAAACGGAAACTGAGGATCTGCAAGCTAAACGTAATACGCTGTCAAAAGATTATGGATTGCTTAAAAAAGAGGGCAAAGATAACCCAGCTCTTAATACCAAGATTGAATCTATTAAGACTGAGTTGGATAGCTGTTCAAGCAAATTAACTGAAATTCAATCAAGCTTGAAAGAGTTCTTGCTTGATGTTCCCAATCTTCCAGCTGACTCTGTACCAAATGGTTTCAATGAAGAAAATAATATCAAAATAAGAAAGTTCGGTGAGCCAAATCTATTGAAAGGCAAAGATCATTTGGAGATTACTTCAATGATTGATACCGAATCTGCAAATCTTTTGGCTGGCTCTCGTTTTGCAGTGCTGAAAGGAGAAATAGCTAAATTACAACGTGGTTTGATTGCTTTTATGCTTGATAAAGCAGAGGAAAATGGGTACCAAGAACATTATTTACCAATGATTGCTAACTCAGAATCGTTAACTTCAACTGGCCAGCTACCAAAATTTTCTGATGATCTGTTTCAACTCACCGATGATTATTACTTAATTCCTACTGCGGAAGTGCCATTAACAAATCTTTATAGAAATCAGATTATTGATTTGGATGCTTTCCCGCTGAAGCTTTCAGCTCATACAAGCTGCTTCAGATCCGAGGCTGGAAGTTATGGGAAAGATACCAAGGGATTAATTCGGCAACATCAATTTGAAAAAGTTGAGTTAGTTCAGATTTGTCATCCCGAGAAATCATTTGAGGCTTTAGAAAATCTTACCTCTAATGCTGAAATAATTCTTAAAGAGCTTAATTTGCCTTATCAGGTAGTTGAATTGTGCACAGGAGACTTAGGGTTTTCTGCAGCTAAAACATATGATTTAGAAGTTTGGATTCCAAGCCAAGAAACATATAGAGAGATATCCTCTTGTTCAAATTGTACTGATTTTCAAGCCAGAAGAGCAAAGATTAGATTTAAAGAAGAGGGCGTTACAAAATTAGCTCATACTCTTAATGGATCAGCACTTGCAGCAGGGAGAGCTTTGATTGCAGTTATTGAAAATAATTTTGATCAAAAAGGCACAATTACTATTCCAGAAGCCCTTCAGGACTATACAAAATTTGCTTCAATTAAAGTTTAATAAAATTAATGTAAATGTTGCTTAATTGTTCCTTTTATTCAGGTGCAAACAGGTATAGAATTAATTTATCGTCTTAATTTTAATTTTTAGAGGGAAATTATGAAATCATTGCGTAACTTATTTATGGTTGCTGCCTTAATCGCTATTCCGGCATTTGGACAGGAGCTTACTTCCGACATTACAGGTACGGTAACAAATAGTGCAGGCACTCCAGTTAGTGGTGCCACTGTTAGTGTTACTTATACCCCAACAGATACCACTGTGACTAGGACAACTAGCTCGAACGGTCGATACAATGCTGGTGGTTTAAAGCCTGGTGGCCCATATGAAGTCAGTGTTCAATCTAGCGCTTATAGTTCAGAAACTACAGCGGGAATTACTTTGATTGTCGGAGATACAAAAAGATTAAATTTTGTATTAGAGGGAATTGATGAGCTTGTTGTTGTTGCAAGTGCAGGAACCACTTTAGATACAGGTTATGGTTTTGGCACGGCTTTAACAGCAGACGATATTGAGAAAAATGCTTCTGTAAATAGAGATTTAAAAGATTTTATTAGATTGAATCCAATGGTATCTCTAGATGATGCTGAGGATAACTATGAGGCAATTTCTATTGCTGGTGCTCACCCAAGAACCAATGATCTCAGAGTAGATGGAGTTTCATTTAACGATGACTTTGGTCTTAACGCTAACGGGTATCCTGCTCAAAGAAGCCCCATTTCACTTAATGCAATTGAACAACTCTCAGTTAAAGTAGCTCCTGCCTCTGTTGAGTATTCAGGTTTTAGAGGCGGTGTTATTGAGGTAATTACTAAGTCTGGAACCAATGAGTTCACTGGAGAATTCTTTTCATACGATCGTGGTGACTCCCTTATGGGAGATGAATCCAATGGTGATGAGTATAACTTTGATCTCGAAGATACTTCAGAAGGATTTGCCTTTGGCGGACCTTTAATTAAAGATAAAGCATTCTTTTATGTTACATATGAAGAGGCTTCAGTGAATAAGCCTATTACTCATGGTCCTATTGGATCAGGCCTTCCAAATGAGCAAGGGATCACCATTGCAGAGGTAGATCAAATAAGAAATATAACTAAAGATAAATATGGTTTTGATCCTCTTGGTTACACATCAAGCAATTTATCTGAGCAGGAGTATATGACAGCAAGGTTTGATATAAATCTTACTGATAATCATCGTTTAACAATCAATCACAAGGAAGTAGAAAGCTCTAAGCTTAATGGTGCTAACAGCTCCTATGGTACTTTCAATTTTTCTTCAGCTGAATATCAAAAAGGAGAAAACACTGAAACTGACGGGTTTCTTCTTGTCTCAAACTGGTCTGATGATTTAATCACTGAGATAAGCTACTCAACAAAAGAGCAAAAAACATCTCAAATGTCTCCAGTTGGTCAAGACCTACCTTCATTTGTTATTGAGAATTGTGGTGCAAAAGAAATTGTTTGTGAGTTAGGTCCAGATATTTTTAGAAGCGCTAACGCTCTTGAGACTGAAAATACATTCTTTAAAGCTAAACTTACTT
>Ga0315330_10003373_pt1 | contig 10968 bp, 5 predicted proteins | sample M140m34915metaG_FD_203453 | JGI IMG/M metagenome (GOLD analysis project Ga0315330, IMG submission 203453) | Ammonia-oxidizing marine archaeal communities from Monterey Bay, California, United States - M1 40m 34915 | ecosystem: Environmental > Aquatic > Marine > Intertidal zone | place: USA... | reverse complement strand
AAAGAACCTTCAGTAACATTAGCGCTTACTAAAACTCCATTAAAAGGTGCTTTAATCTCATAAAAAGTTAAAGTCTTTTCTAAATTTTGCAGTGAGTAATAAGAAGAAATAATTCCCCGGCCAGAGACAAATAGCCTAACTTTTTCTTGCATAGCAGGTAGCCTAGGAACAGGTTCTTCTAGGTCAAATCCCATCAAATAATTATTCCATTGGCCGTAAGCACTTGGAAAATCCAATTGCAAATCTGGTAAGATAGAAGTTATTAAATTATAAAGTGAAGCACGTTTGGAGATAACATTTGCTCGATACTCAGAAGGTTCAATTTTTGTTAATGTTTGACCTGATCTGTATTCTTGACCTGATTTAAAAAGTGGGTTTATGGTTTGCATTATTCCTTGAACCCGAGCTGTAATTCTAACACGTTTATATGCTTGAAGTACTCCTTTCGACGGAATTTGTACTTGATAAGGTCCATTTTTTACATTAAGAGTGTAGACATCCTTAATTGTACTTTTTGCTTTTTTTCTTGGTGGAGGATTGCTATCAATAATTGTTTTTGATAATTGAAATGATAGAGCTATAATAACAAATCCTAAAATAAACAAGACCCATTTTCTTGTATTTTTTTTAGTAGTTCTTTCAGCCATTAATGATTAAATTTAGGTCTTCTCAATTAAACGTTCTCTTAAAAAAATTATGCTCCTTTAAGATTATAATATTGTGAAAAGACTTTTATGGTTAATGATTTTTTTTGCGAAGCTAAAATTTAATTTCATTTATACCTAGTCTAAGCTTGCCTTGTTTTGATATTTTTTGGAAATTAGACAGAAACTAATTTCAAAAGTTTAAATTATTTTATCTTTCTAATCAAAAAATTTAAAAATGTCATTTTTCAATTCATTGTGGAATGAGATATTAGGGTTTTTTGGGGTAAACCAATTTATTGAAATACTCCAAAAACAAGATTACTCATTATTGCTAAACTATGAAGGAATTGTAGCGCTAATATTGCCAATTATACCATTACTTCTATTTATTGAAGTCTTTATGGGTCTTATTCATAAAAACCCTCAAACTAAAGTATATAAGGTCATTTTTTTGATTTATTTATTTAACAGAATCATAGGGCGATTTATTGCTATTGGGATGGTAGCATTCTGTATAGGAGCGCTTGAACCGTTAGCCATTATTAAAACATCTATGACCTGGTATTGGTTTATTTATGGCTATTTAATTTGGGAATTTGCACATTTTATATACCATTTTCTAGCTCATAAAGTACGTTTATTCTGGTGTCTTCATGCTACACATCATAGCCCAGAAGAAATGAACCTGAGTGTTTCTCATGCACATTTTTTTCTAGAGGCCCCTTATGCCGACTTTATTCGTACTTCCATATGTATTTTAATGGGAATTGATCCCATTATGTTGTTTACAATTATGTTTATAGATGGAACTTACGGTGCCTTCATCCATGTTGGTGAAAATTTAATAAAAGACGCCCGTTTTGGATTTTTAAATAAAATTATGCTTACGCCTTCACATCATAGAGTTCATCACGCTAGAAATCCATTATACTTAGACACTAATTATTGTAATCTTTTGAATATTTGGGACCGTATCTTTGGAACCTATCAAGAAGAAAATCCAAATTTAGATATCGATTATGGAATTACTAGGCCTATTAATTCTGGGAATTTCGTTCATGTCTATTTTGGAGAAATTATTCACCTTGCTCGTGATGTTATAAGCGCTCCAGGTATTTTAAATAAATTGCGTTATATTTTTTATCCCCCTGGATGGAGTCATATATCTGGATATCAAACAGCAAAAATGATTAGACAATCTTATTTGAAATCATTGTAATTATTGTCAAATAATTAAAAAAGTTAAACAAAAAAAGCCTCCCATAAGTTGGAAAGCTTCTCATTAGTTGCTAATAATAAGGTAATTTATACCCTAACTAACAACACACAACGTCTTAAAGTGCGGTCTGGACGGGACTCGAACCCGCGACCCCATGCGTGACAGGCATGTATTCTAACCAACTGAACTACCAGACCTCATTTGGCGATTGCAAATATACGCTGCATTTTGAATATGCCAAACAAATAATACTAAAAAGCTAATACTTATAAAACTGCGTCTATCGCTTCTGCATAGGTATTTTTTGGAGAAACTCCAACGTGTCGTCCAACTAATTCTCCCTTATCAAAAACTAATACAGTAGGTATGTTTCTAACCCCATATTTCGCTGCAAACTCTTGGTTTGCGTCAACGTCAACTTTTCCAACTACTGCCTTGCCTTCATAATCTTTACTCAAATCTTCTATAATAGGCCCTACCATTCTGCACGGTCCACACCATGCGGCCCAAAAGTCAACTAAAACAGGTTTGCTTGATTTTAAAACAACTTGGTCAAAAGTTGCATCTGTAATTTCTAATGCCATTTTATTTTAATTAAAAATCAAATTTAATTGTTTTAAATAAAGAACCTATCTTCTTTAAATGAAATTTTTTTATTTGATGATGGATTTTTACAATAGCTTTAATTTAACTTATAAAACCAGTCATGGTCTTCCAGCTGATTTAATAATTCTGGTATAATCTTTACTTTAATTTTTTTACTATTAAGTGTAAGCTTGACTTTTTTTTCTGAATCATATACATTGAAAAAAATTGGCTTATCTCCTTTGAAAGATTTAAGGCGATCCTTTAGAGCATTTATTTTTTGACTTTTTAATTGATGGATATCGAGTTGAATAGTTAGTTTTTTAGAATTTTTTTCAATTGTGTTTTGAAGCATTTCGAAACTTAAAAAATGTACCCTAGGAGACCCTACTTTTCCAGTGTCTTTATTTGCCCACCCTTGACGAATTGTAACTCGAATTCTAATGAATTGGTTGACTACCAAAAAATGTCTGTATTTCAAATAATCCTCTCCAAAAACTCTAAACTCATACTGATCAGAAAAATCCTCCATCAAAAACCGAGCCCATCCCTTTCCGTTACGGGTCTCTAAATGTTCAACTTCATTGACGATTCCTCCAATATTTAATTCACGATTTATCAAATGATCTAAATCTCCTAAGTCCGCCAAAGAAATATTTGTATAGTGGTCCATCTCATGAGAAAAGTCATCCAATGGGTGAGCTGAAATATATATACCAACCACCTCTTTTTCCTTTTTTAATTTGACTAAATTATTCCATGGTTCACTGTATGGTATGGTTAAATCTTGGTAGATTTGATCCGTTTCCTTACCAAAAAGACTTATTTGAGAAGAGTTCAAATTCTCTTGATATTTGGCACCAAAACGCATTACTTTTTCCAAAAAAGTAATACCATCTCCATCTGGGTTTAAATATTGTGCTCGGTTAGTTTCACCAAAAGAATCCATCCCTCCAGCCAGGACTAAATTTTCAAAAGCTTTTTTATTAGCAGATCTTAAATCAATTCGTTTTACTAAGTCAAAAATTGAATTGAATTTTCCATCTTTTCTATTTTCTATAATTGTCTCTACAGCAGCTCTCCCAACCCCTTTAACAGCTCCCATTCCAAAACGAATTTCTTTTTGGTCATTTACTGCAAACTTGTAAAAAGATTCATTGACGTCAGGTCCTAAAACTCTTAGCCCCATTCGACGACACTCTTCCATGAAAAATGTAACCTGCTTAATATCATTCATATTATTTGATAAAACGGCAGCCATATATTCTGCAGGATAATGAGCTTTTAAATACCCTGTTTGGTATCCAATCCACGCATAGCAAGTTGAATGAGATTTGTTAAATGCATAAGCTGCGAATGCTTCCCAATCCTTCCAAATTTTTTCAAGTATCTCCTCAGGGTGTCCATTAGACTTTCCTCCATTAACAAATTGAGGTTTCAATTTTTGTAGCAATGCAAAAATCTTTTTGCCCATAGCCTTTCTTAAAACATCCGCATCACCTTTTGAAAAACCAGCTAATTTTTGAGACAATAGCATAACTTGCTCTTGATAAACCGTAATCCCATAAGTTTCTTTTAAATACTCACCCATGACAGGAAGATCGTATGCTATATCTTCCTTTCCGTTTTTCCTGTCGACAAAACTGGGAATATATTCTAAAGGACCTGGTCTATATAATGCATTCATAGCTATTAGATCATCAAAAACTGTTGGTTTTAAATCTTTGAGGTATTTTTGCATGCCTGCAGATTCATACTGAAAGACCCCAACAGTTTCTCCACGCTGAAAAAGCTCATATGTTTTTAAATCGTCTAATGGAAAGTTATCAGGATCTAGATCAATATCATACTTATATTTGACTTGTTTAACTGTATCCTTTATTAAGGTTAGAGTTTTGAGCCCTAAAAAGTCCATTTTCAGTAATCCTGCATCCTCGACCACTGAATTGTCAAACTGAGTTACGTATAAGTCGGAATCCTTTGCAGTAGAGACTGGAACAAACTTTGTAATATCATCTGGAGTAATAATAACTCCACAGGCATGAATTCCTATATTTCGTAAAGAACCCTCTAAGATTTTCGCTTGTTGTATAGTCTGCCCAGAAATAGAATCTTCATCTGCTATATTTTTAATTTCATTAACCCTTGAAATTTCTTCTGAGCGGAGCTTTTCTTTAAGCTCTTGCTCGGAGTAACTAAAAATATTATCAAGTTTGATATTCGGCATTAACTTAGCTATTCTATCAGCTTCTCCTAATGGTAAATCAAGAACTCTTGCTGTATCACGTATAGATGACTTTGCGGCCATTGTTCCATATGTAATTATCTGAGCAACTTGATTAGATCCATATTTTTCAATTACATAGTCAATAACGCGACCTCTTCCTTCATCGTCAAAATCAATATCAATATCGGGCATACTTACTCGATCTGGATTTAAAAAACGCTCAAAAAGTAAATTGTACTTAATTGGATCAATATTTGTTATTTTTAGACAGTAAGCCACTACTGAACCTGCTGCTGATCCTCTTCCTGGTCCCACAGAAACATTCATATCTCTAGCCGCTGCTATAAAATCTTGAACAATCAAAAAATAACCTGGGTAACCAGTATTTGAGATAACTTCCAATTCAAAGTCAATTCTCTCTTTTATATCTTCCCCTAATGTTGTATAGCGTTTTTTAGCACCTTCATATGTTAGAAAACGTAAATAGTTATTTTCACCTTTTTTCCCATCTACATCGTTGTCTATAATATGAGTCTCTGGAATATGAAATTTTGGTAGTAAAACATCACGGTTGAGTTGAAAAAACTCAATTTTATCAATCAATTTTTGAATATTAAATATTGCTTCAGGTAGGTCTTGAAATAATTTTTTCATTTCCTCGCCCGTCTTAAAATAATATTCTTGATTTGGAAATCCATAACGAAAACCTCTTCCTCGCCCGATCGGTGTGGCCTGCTTCTCTCCTTCTTTTACACAAAGTAAAATATCATGTGCATTAGCTTCATCCTTTTTAGTGTAGTAGGTATTATTAGTTGCAATAAGAGGAATCTTATATTTATGAGAGAATTGGACCAGTACCTCATTAGCACGATCCTCACCTTCCTCGCCATGCCTCATCACCTCTAAGTAAAAGTCCTCTCCAAATTGATTTTGCCACCACTGAAGCGCTTCCTCAGCTTGATGATCCCCCACATTAAGGATTTTTGAATAAATTTCACCGTACGTGTTTCCGCTAAGTACAATCAAATCATCTTTGTAATATTCTACTAATTTTTTATCTATACGAGGCACGTAATAAAAGCCGTCAACGTAAGCAGCAGAGGTAAGTTTTGCTAAATTATGGTATCCTGATTTATTTTTTGCCAAAAAGACAATTTGATAACCATCGTCTCTTCTTGTTTTGTCTTTATGATCATCACAAACATAAAACTCACAACCAACTATAGGTTTGATTTTTTTACCATCTTCTAAATTTTTATTATGATTATTTATTGCTTTAATGAAGTGGAAAGCCCCCATCAAATTCCCATGGTCTGTTATAGCTACAGCTGGCATGTTATCTTCAGCAGTTGCCTCAACCAGTTGACTAATTCGTGAGGTTGATTGGAGAACTGAAAACTGAGAATGATTGTGTAAATGAGCAAATGAAGCATTAGTTAATTCATCACTTACCCTTGTAGGTTTTGAAGATTTGTCAAATAGAAGTTTCTCTTTTTTTAATAATAGTGAAGCTTCTTTTAAGTTTTTGTGAGATAATCCAATTAATTCATAAGGAGTATTTTTTTTACTTATACCAATCGTGTTTGCTTTACCATTGTCAAATGCCTCAGGGTGCAACTTATCTAATCTCAGTAATTCCAAAAAAGCACGTGAAGTTGCTTCAACATCAGCAGTTGCATTGTGGGCTTCTTGAAAGCTTTGCTTGAATAGAAAATGATAAAGTTCCGAAAGAGTAGGATATTTAAATTTTCCTCCACGTCCTCCTGGTAATCGACATAAGTTAGCCGTTTCTTCTGTACAAGTGTCAACTAATGATTTGTCTTCTAATTCATCGGCTAGGTTCGAACGTAAAAATTCTGCCCCAACTATATTTCGGTCAAAAGATATATTATGTCCAACCACATAGCTTACCTTATTTAAGGCTGATTTGAATTTATCTAATACTTCTAATAATGGAAGGCCTTGATCTTCAGCTAAAGCTGTCGAAATCCCATGAACCTTTTCAGAATCAAAAGGAATTGTAAAACCATCTGGGCGAATAAGGTAATCTTCATGGCTAAAAATGAGTCCTTCAGAATCATGAATTTGCCAAGCAATTTGTATACATCGCGGCCAATTTTCACTATCGCTTAGTGGTGCTTTCCAGTTTTTGGGTAATCCCGTGGTTTCAGTATCGAAGATTAAATACATTGAAACTAAAATAGCAAATAATTAATGGGGATAGTTAACTAGTTAATTACTTTTATTAACCATTTGATTTTTGCCTTTTTTGTACCTTCCCCTTGAAAAAGAAAAATTAAGCATGTCATTACTGGAATTCACCTCAAAAGGGATTTACTGTAAAAAAAAGCGGACGTCTTTCTCGACCCATGGCGGGGAGTTGATAAAGCGATTATTTCACATGGGCATTACTGTTGCACCTGATTTTAAGGAAGATACTTTTTACTTTTCCCATTTCCCTACCAAAAAAAAAGAAAACTTCGTTTTTTGTGGTCATGTCAATACTAGGGTAAAACTCAAAGGTGCAGGGCTTCAACAACTTAAAATGCCCTGCTTTTACCAAAGTCGAAATCAATTGATTCTTCCCTCTTTTGGAGCTTTTACAGGATTGCATATCCTTACTCCTAAAGAAGGAGATTGTGTGTATGTCACTTCAGGAAAAGAAGTTATGGAAATAGACAAGAATTAACTTTCAAGCCTTTATATTTACCAAAAAAAACGATCAATCCGTTGTTAAACGTATTTGATAATCTTAGTTCCCAGAAGAAACTACTTGCAGCTTTTTCTGCGAAGCAGTGTGTCCATATCAAAGGTTTAGTAGGATCGGGTTTGTCTTTTCGTTTTGCAGCTGCATTCCAAAAACAAGATCAATCGCTTTTGTTTATCCATGAGAATGCAGAACAAGCAGCTTATTTTTTAAATGACTTCGAACGTTTACTCGGGGCATCCGAAGTACTCTTTTTTCCAGCCAGCTATCGACAAGCCTATGCTCCAGAAACGACAGACAATGCAAACATCTTACTTCGGACGGAAGTATTAAAAAAGCTGAGTTCCTCAAAAAAACCAAGGATCATTGTAACCTATCCCCAAGCCATTTTTGAAAAAATTATTTCTCAACATACCTTAAAGCGAATTACGCTCAAACTAAAAAAAGACACCGAGGTATCCCTAAATCATATTAATGAGCGTCTTTTTGAAATTGGTTTTGAACGTGTAGATTTTGTAACAGGTCCTGGAGAATTTGCTGTACGTGGTGGAATTATTGATGTTTTTTCTTTTGCCTATCAGCACCCATACCGAATTGAATTTTTTGATGAAACTTTAGAACGACTTTCTAGTTTTGATGTCATTAGCCAAATCTCGATAAGCGCTTTTGAAGAGATTGAAATACTACCCAATACCTCCGATCACGACTTTACCGATAAACGAAAACCCTTACTTTCCTTCTTTTCATCAGAGAGTTCTGTTGTTTTCGCAGATCTGGATAAGACAACCGATCGATTGGAGCAACTTTATGAAAAAGCAGAGAACGTATATCAAGAAATGGATACAACGACTCAATATGCTCCAGAAATTTTATTTGTCAAACCCCACGAATGGATTGCAGACTGTCAAAGTCGTTCGGTATTTGTGCTTGAAAAAACAACGCTCATTAAAATTAAAGAACAGCTTTTAATCAATCAAACCCCCCAACCTGCCTTTAATAAAAAGTTTGACCTTCTTGTTTCACACCTTAACCAAAATAAGGATCAAGGTTATAACAATACCCTTTTTTGTAGTAATGAACAACAAGCCAAACGATTTCATGATATTTTTGAAGAAATGGAAGGAGATATCCATTATCAAACTGAAGTGTTGCCCATTTATGAAGGTTTTGAAGACTTAGAAGCTCATTGGGCTTGCTTTTCAGACCATCAGATTTTTGAACGATATCACAAATATCAGCTTAAATCGGATCGAAGAAAAAAAGAAACCCTCAACTTAAAAGAGTTGACCCAAATGGAAATAGGCGACTATGTTACTCATATCGATCATGGGATTGGAACTTTTGGGGGCCTACAACACATTGAAGTAGAGGGAAAATGGCAAGAAGCCATCAAACTGTTTTATGGGGAACGAGATATTCTCTATTTAAGCATTCACTCCTTACATAAGATTAGTCGTTATGCTGGAAAAGATGGGTCCGTTCCCAAGATCTATAAATTAGGATCTAAAGCTTGGAAAGCACTCAAACAAAAAACAAAAAACAAGGTTAAAGAAATTGCCTTTAATCTAATTGAACTCTACGCCAAAAGAAAGCAAAAAATAGGTTTTGCCTTTGATCCCGACAGCTATTTACAGTGGGAATTAGAAGCTTCTTTTTTATTTGAAGACACCCCTGATCAAGAAAAAGCAACTCAGGCCATTAAAGGGGATATGGAATCAACTCGGCCCATGGATCGACTTGTTTGTGGTGATGTAGGTTTTGGGAAAACTGAGGTTGCCATCCGCGCAGCCTTTAAAGCGGTAGATAACAGTAAGCAAGTTGTAGTACTCGTGCCAACAACCATCTTAGCCTTTCAACATTTTAAAACCTTTTCTCAGCGTTTAAAAGATCTCCCAGTAAGGGTGGATTACCTCAATCGCTTTCGAACTACAAAATACAGAACTCAAATTTTAAAGGATTTGGCAGATGGAAAAATTGACATTTTAATTGGAACACACCAATTGGTTAGTAAAAATGTGATTTTTCACGATTTGGGTCTATTGATCGTTGATGAGGAGCAAAAATTTGGCGTAGCAGTCAAAGAGAAAATTCGATCTCTAAAAGCGAACATAGATGTTCTGACTCTAACCGCCACACCCATTCCCAGAACGCTTCAATTCAGCCTAATGGCCGCAAGGGATTTATCAGTAATTGCCACACCTCCTCCTAACCGATATCCTATAGATAGTGAAGTTGTTCGTTTTAGCGAAACTCAAATTCGAGATGGAATCCTATATGAATTGCAACGCGGAGGACAGGTCTTTTTTATAAACAACCGTGTTGAAAATATTATGGAAATGGCTGGCCTCTTACAACGTCTTGTTCCTGATGCGCGAATAGCAGTGGGTCATGGTCAAATGGAAGGGCGAAAACTGGAGCAAACCTTGTTGCGGTTTATGAATGGAGAATACGATATTTTAATTGCTACTACCATTATTGAAAACGGTTTAGATGTGCCCAATGCCAATACCATCTTCATTAACAATGCGAACAATTTTGGACTTAGTGATCTGCACCAAATGCGAGGTCGTGTAGGTAGGAGTAATAAAAAAGCCTTTTGTTATTTCATCACTCCTCCCTACAGTGCGATGAATACGGATGCTCAAAAAAGGATTAAAACCATCGAGCAATTTTCAGCCATTGGTTCTGGTATCCAAATTGCTATGAAAGATTTAGAGATCCGTGGTGCTGGTGATCTTTTAGGGGGAGAACAAAGTGGGTTTATCAATGAAATGGGCTTTGAGACCTATCAGAAAATTTTACAACAAGCCATAGACGAGCTGAAAGAGAATGAGTTTAAATCGCTCTATGAATCGGAGGAAGACAATCGGATCAAAACTTATGTTAAAGAGGTTCAAATTGATACGGATATGGAAATCTATATCCCTGATGATTATGTAAATATTGTCAAAGAACGTCTTGCCCTTTATCAAGAATTGAGTCAGCTAAAAACAACCCATGAACTCGAAGCATTTGAAGCTAAACTGCAGGATCGTTTCGGAACACTTCCCGATGCTGCAAAAGAGTTGATTGAATCGGTACGTTTAAAATGGATTGCTATTCAGTTAGGTATGGAACGGTTAATCTTAAAAAAAGGAAGCTGTTTGTGCTACTTTCTATCTGATCAACAAAGTAATTTTTTCCAAAGTGAGGGGTTTAGTTTCTTATTAAATCAAATTCAAGGCTCCCCAGAACAAATGCAACTCAAAGAAAAAAAAGCCGCAAGTGGACCTAAACTCGTCCTTTCCATCAGAGAAATTAAAAATGTTAAAAGTCTAATTATATTACTAGATAAATTAGTATTAAAAAATTAAAGACCTTTGAGATTTTTGATAACTTTAAAAGCAATATCTACTTCATCTTCATCAACCAGAATAGTAAATTCATTAGAAGTGGAAATTACTTCTGTTATATTGACACCCTCCCAAGAAAGGCGTTGAAAAATAAAATAATATATCCCTGGTATTTTTACATTATCGCTGGGGAGTTTAATTGTAATCGAAGATAAATCCTCTAATTTGGTGTGACAAATTTCGTTTTTAAA
>Ga0315330_10003372_pt1 | contig 10973 bp, 12 predicted proteins | sample M140m34915metaG_FD_203453 | JGI IMG/M metagenome (GOLD analysis project Ga0315330, IMG submission 203453) | Ammonia-oxidizing marine archaeal communities from Monterey Bay, California, United States - M1 40m 34915 | ecosystem: Environmental > Aquatic > Marine > Intertidal zone | place: USA... | reverse complement strand
GAGATAAATATTTATATTCGTCCTTTTCTAGTTTTAGTATTTCTTTTGGATTTTTAATCGAAATTCTTTTCATTTTATCTCAAAATAATTTATACATTATTAATATTAACTTTAAACACAAATGAAAAATATAGGTTTAGTAAACTACGAATTTGGAAATACACAGTCTTTATGTAATGCACTTGATGCTCTAAATTGCAACTTTGTTTTGTGCTCTACTCCTGAAAGTTTAGAAAAGTGCTCTCATATTATTTTACCAGGAGTAGGCTCTTTTAATTCAACAATGAGTAGTTTAAAAAAATTGAACTTAATCAATTCTTTGAATAATAATGTTTTAACGAAAAAGGTATTTTTCTTAGGAATTTGTGTAGGTTTTCAAATAATTTTTTCAGAGGGTTTTGAATTTAAAAATTCTAAAGGTTTAGGCTGGATAAAAGGAAATTGTACAAAAATTGATAATGTTAAAAATAAAGATATTAGACTTCCACATACAGGTTGGAACGAGGTAGAGTTTCCTAAAGGATCAAAGTTGTTTAAGAATATTGATAAAGATAAAAGTTTCTATTTTATACATAGTTTTTGTATTAATAATGTTTCAATCGATAAAGATATTTTATTATCTTATTCAACTTATGGAAATGATTTTGTATCCTCTGTACAAAAAGACAATATTTACGGAGTTCAGTTTCATCCTGAAAAAAGTCAAAAAAATGGTCTTCAATTACTAAAAAACTTTATCAATTTAAATAAAAATGAAAAGTAATTTAAAAACAAGATTAATTCCAATTTTGTTATATAGAGATGGGTTAATCGTAAAAAGCAGGCAATTTAAACTTTTTCAAACCGTAGGCAATCCTTTTGCACAGGTAGCTAGATACAATAAGTGGGATTTAGATGAATTAATTTATCTAAATATTTCTAAAAATAAAAACTTTTTTTATGATAGCGATATTCAAACTACATCTTCAATAGGCTCTGGAATAGAAATTTTACCCAAAAAAAAAATTGATGTGTATGAATTTGTAAAATTGCTATCAAAAAATTGTTTTATGCCTTTAACTTATGGAGGGGGTATTGATAGTGTAGAAATCGCCAGGAAAATCTTAAAAAGCGGTGCTGATAAAATTTGTATAAATTCACATGCCTTTAAAGATAATAAATTCATCACAGATTGTGCGAAAGAATTTGGAAGTCAAGCCGTAATAGTTTCTATAGATTGTAAAAAAAAACTCGATAAAAATATAGTTTTTATAGAGGGCGGTAAATTAGATACAGGCATGGATATTCTTGAATGGATACAAAAAGCAGAGGCTCTAGGAGCAGGCGAAATTCTTGTTAATTCAATAGATAATGATGGAGTAGGTAGGGGATTTGACGAAAATCTGTGCAAGTTATCAATAGAAAAAACCAACATTCCTGTTATTATTTGCGGAGGAGCAGGCCAAGCAGAGCATTTTTATGATATTTATAAAAAATTTAAACCACATGCTATGTCTGCTGCTAATATTTTTCAGTTTACTGAAAACAGCTATCAAAATATAAAAACTGAATTAAAAAAAAATAAATTAAATATAAGATGAGATGGTGTAAAAAATGTGTTTATCCTGAAGTTGCAGTCGACTTTACTTTTGATGATCAAGGAGTTTGCTCTGGTTGTTTATCAAAAAGCGATACAAAAAATATAGACTGGGATAAAGAGTGGAAAGATTTGGTCAATCTAGTAGAAAAATACAAATCTAAAGATAGCTCAAATTATGATTGCATAATACCTGTGTCAGGTGGAAAAGATAGTTATTTTCAAACTTATATTGTTAAAGAGAAATTAAAACTTAATCCTTTATTAGTTACATATAATGGTCATAACTATTTAGATATAGCGTTAGAAAATTTAAAAAATATGAGAGAAATTTTTGGGTGTGACCATTATTTTTTTACTCCTTCGCGCGATGTAATTATTAAAATGAACAGATTAGGTTTTAAACTCACTGGGGATATGAATTGGCATAATCATGCAGGCATTGTAACTGTGCCTATAATAGTTGCTGCAAAATTTAAAATACCTCTAATTATTTGGGGTGAACACACCTTGGATATTAATGGTAAAAATTTTCTTTCAGAAAAAATTGAATTTACTAAACGCGAGCGTGATGAAAGTTTTTTAAGAGGTTATAAAATGAAAGATTTTATTGAAAAAACCGAAAAATTGACTAGAAAAGATCTTCAATGGTTACAATATCCCTCTGATGACGAAATTAAAGAAGTAGGTGTTAGAGGAATATATCTTGGAAATTATCTTAAGTGGGATGGAAACCATAACTTTGAAATAGCAAAAAAATTCGGATTTAAAACTCCCTTAAAACCATTTCAAAGAACTTATAGAATAGCTTCGAATCTTGACGACAGGTATGAAAACGGAGTTCACGATTATCTTAAATATGTGAAATTTGGTTACGGAAGAGCCACAGATCATGCATCAAGAGATATAAGGTTAGGTAAATTGACTCGTAAAGAAGGAATTGAAATGGTGAAAAAATACGATCATGTTATCTCGGAAGACCTTTATCATTGGTTAGAGTACGTTAAAATGTCTGAGAAAGATTTCTGGGAACATTGCGACACATTAAGAGACAAGAGAGTTTGGAGAAAAGAAAATGATGTCTGGGTAAAAGATAATATATGGGATGAATGGAAAAAAAATGCTCCATAAAAAAAAAGTTATCGCAATTATCTCAGCAAGAGGCGGATCAAAAAGAATTAAAAACAAAAACTTAATCAAGTTCGGTAAAATTGATCTAATTGGAAATTGTATAAAAAACGCAAAAAAAAGTAAATTTATAGATAAAATAGTTGTTAATACTGATAGTAAAAAAATTAAAAATGCAGCAGAAAATAATGGTATAGCTGTTCCTTTTTTAAGAAATAAATATGCAGATGATAAATCACAAGTAGATAAAGCTACTTGGTATGCGTTAAATCAAGCAGAAAAGTTTTTTGGAAAATTTGATATTGTTGTGCAATTGATACCAAACTGTCCATTCGTAACAGGAAAATTAATTGATAAGGCTCTACTGAATTTTAAAAGTAAAAATTTTAATTCTCAAATTAGTTACGCAAAGTTTATTTATTCAAAACCTGAGTGGGCAGTAAAAATAGATATCAAAAAAAACAAAATTCATCACATGAATAAAATTAAATTTGATTATCGTTCCCAGGATTTAGAAGACTCATACTATCCAACAGGCGTAGTTTGGGTATCAAGTGCTAAATATTTGAAAAGATATAAGACCTTTAGGTCACCAGGTTTTGGCCCTTTTATTTGTGACTACAAATCATCTATCGACATTGATACTTTAGACGAATTAAAAGTTGCAAGGGTTTTTTTGAGTAAATAAAAACATTGTCCAAAAAAAGCTTTAATTGATTTATATTAGATCATAATTATATTTTAATATATATCTTTACAATGCCTAAAAAAATACATCTACTTGAACCAGCGTTTACAGGAAATGAAAAAAAATATTTACTTAGTTGCTTAAAATCTACTTGGATTTCTACATCTGGTCGATTAATTGAGAAATTCGAAAATAAGATTAAAAATTTCACAAAATCTAAATTTGCAATAGCATGCATGAATGGAACAAGCGCTCTGCATATTAGTTTAAAAATTTGTGGTGTAAAAAAAGGTGATGAAGTAATTGCTCCGACTATTACATTTATTGCTCCAATTAATGCAATAGATTATTGTAATGCAGATCCAATTTTTATGGATGCGGATGATTTTCACAATATAGATGCAAAAAAAGTTATTAGTTTTTTAAATACCAAAACCTACATGAAAAATAAATTTTGTTACAACAAAGTATCAAATAAAAGAATATCTGCAATTATAATTGTTCATGTATGGGGTAATTTAGCAGACCTGGAAAATTTGTTTCAAATTTGTAAAAAAAAGAAAATTAAAATAGTAGAAGATGCCTCTGAAGCTCTAGGATCTTTTTACACGACTGGTAAGTTTAAAGGGAAACACGCCGGTACTATAGGGGACATAGGATGTTTATCGTTTAATGGAAATAAAATAATAACCACAGGCGCTGGAGGAATGATTCTCACCTCTAATAAACTATTTTACAAAAAAGCAAAATACTTAATCTCACAAGCTAAGGATAACAGTAAATATTATGTACATAATGAAATCGGGTACAATTATAGATTAACAAATTTACACTCCGCGATTGGATTAGCACAAATCGAAAAATTAAAAAAAATAATAAAATTAAAAAAAAAAATTCATGATTTGTATAAAAAAATGTTTAGCAAGATTAAAGGTTTGAAAATATTAGAAAATCCAAGCTTTTCAAAAAGCAATAATTGGCTCAACATACTTAAAGTAAATAAAGAGTTTAAAAGAAGCACAACATGGATTGAAAAAAAGTTAAGTGACAACAATATAGAAAGCCGTTTTATATGGAAAGCTAATCATAAACAAAAACAATACTTAAAAAAATTTAAATATAAAATTTCTAAATCAGAACAAATAATAAAAAACTCTTTATGTTTACCATCTAGTGCAAACTTGAAAAAAAACGACATTTTAAAAATAGTAAACTTGATTAATGAATAAAATAATTATTATAAGCTCTGGGGGACACGCAAGAAGTTGTGTAGATGTAATTGAGACAGAAAAAAAATATCAAATAATTGGATATGTTGATAAAAATAATAAAAAAGCGAAAGATTATCCCATAATTGGAAAAGATAAGGACTTAATCAAATTAAAAAAAAAATGTTTAAATGTATTTATTGGAATGGGCCAAATTAAAAGTAATTTGATAAGAAAACGTCTGTTCAATAAATGTAAAACAATGGGTTTTAATTTACCTATTATTAAATCTCCTAATTCATATATTTCAAAAAAATCGAAAATTGGTGAAGGCACTATCATCATGCATGGAGCTTTCATTGGTCCGAATGTAAATTTAGGTAAAAATTGTATAATTAACAATCACAGCCATATAGAACATGATTGCATAATTGGAGATAACACTCATATATCAACCAGAGTGATTATAAATGGTGGAGTAAGGGTGGGAAATGACTCATTTATAGGAAGCGGTACCATTATTAAAGAAAACTTAGCCGTGAAAAGAAAATCTGTAATAACTTTTGGTAGTTTAATTAAAAAAAATTATTAAAATTAAATTAATGAAAAAAACACTAATAATTTCTCCCCATCCTGACGACGAGACACTAGGTTGCGGAGGAACTATTTTAAAATATAAGAGTAAAAAAACGATAATTGATTGGTTAATTATAACGTCAATGGAAGGAAATAAACAATATACCACTAAAGATAAAAAAATAAGAGAAAAACAAATTTTAAAAGTAAAGAAAATGTATGGCTTCAATAAAGTTTATGAATTAGGTCTTCCAACTACGAAGTTGGACGAAATACCAATAAGTAAAATAGTTCAAAAAGTGAGCAGGGTAATAAAAAACTCTAAGCCGAAAGTAATTTTTTCAAATTTTTATGGTGATGTGCATACCGACCATAAAATAATATCTAAAGTTGTATCAAGTTGTACTAAAAATTTTAGAGCACCTTTTGTTGAAAAAATTATGTTGTATGAAACTTTATCTGAAACTGGCTATTCTCATAATAAAAAAAAGGACAATTTTGTGCCTAATGTATTTGTTGATATTAGCAATTTTATGAAAAAAAAAATTAGAATTATGAAAGTTTACAAATCTGAAATAATGAAAGGGTATAAGCCAAGAAGTATGTTTGCTTTAGATGCATTGGCAAAATTTAGAGGAGTAAGTATCAATTGTAAGTATGCAGAAGCTTTTATGCTAATCTATGAGAAACAATAAAAAAAAGGTAATTTTTATTGGAGGGTTATCTAATGGAAAAAAAGTTGTTAATTTTTTACTTTCTCAAAAAGATTTAAATTTAGATTTAGTTTTTACTCACTTAAAAAAGAAAAATATACCCAGGTATAGCAGTTTTTCCTCATTAAAAAAAAAAACTAAAATATTTAAAACTGATAATGTAAATGATTATTATTTTAAAATTAAAGAGTCTAAGCCCGATATTATTATAGTGGCTGGCTGGTCAAACATTATTGAGGAAAAGATATTAGAAATACCAAAATTTGGCGTAGTGGGGTTTCATCCTTCTGATTTACCAAAAGATAGAGGGAGATCGGTGCTGGCCTGGCAAATTGAAGAAGGATATAAAAGAACTGCTTTATCAATGTTTTATTATACAAAAAAAGCAGATGCAGGAGATATAATAGGAAAGCAATTAATTCATATTAAAAAAACAGATTATATAAATGATGTATTAGATAAAGTTGACTCCGCAACTATTAAGTTACTAAACAAATATTTTAAAAATTTATTTATGCCCTATATTAAGAAAATAAAGCAAAACAACCGTAAGGCCTCTTATAGAAAATTAAGAACTTTAAAGAATCAGTTAATTAATTGGAATGATAGTGGAGAAAAAATAATTAACAAAATAAGAGCAATTTCAAAACCATATCCAGGAGCAATTGGTTTGATAAACAGAAAAAAATTTAAAATTTGGCAAGCAAAGAAATTGAACCGTAAAATAAAAGGTAAATATTTTAAAAATTTTTTAATTGTAAACTGTAAAAATTGCTCAATTTTGCTTCAAAAATATGAAATTATCAAATAACGCGATAACAACTGTATTACATGATAAAAATTTAAAATATTTAAAATATTTTAAAAAAAATCTATCATCAGAAAAAAGAATTGATGTAGATATAATTGTTTTTTGTCACAGAATAAACAAAAGATATAAAAATATAAAGAATTATACTTTCATTCATCTGAAAAAGAACCTTTCAATAGTTGATGTAAGAAATTACATTCTTAATTTTTTAATTAAAGAAAAATATAAAAAAGTAATGTTCACTGATCTTGAAGATTTTTTTAAATTTAAACGGGTTGAAAAAACTTTCAAATATTTAGACAACTACGATATTGTATTTAATAATATAAGTTTATTTAAAAAACATAATATATTTAAAAAAAATATTTTAAATAATTTAGTCACAAAAGATAATAATTTTAATTATTTAAAGATTGTTAATTCCAATTATTTAGGTTTTTGTAATTCTGGATTAAAAGTTAAATTGCTTTCAAATATTGTAATTCCAAAAAATATTATAGCAGTTGATTGGTGGATATTCACTTTGATTCTCATGAAAAAAAGAAATGTTAAATTTCTTAAAAATATTTCAACAAATTATAGGTTGGATGAGTCAAATATTCTAGGAATTAGTAAAAAAATGAGTAAAGAAAAACTAAAACTTCTAATCAACATCAAGTTAAAACATTATTTAAACTTAATTAAATTTTGTGACAAATTTTCTATCAAATCCAAAAAAAAGGTTTTTCTAGAATATTACAATAATTTAAAAAAATTGAGATTATTGAGCAAAAATAGTCAATTTAATAAGTCCATTGTAAGAGAGATCAACAAAAAAAAGTATAATTTTTCTAAAGGATGGTTTAATGAAATACCATCACGAGATTTTTAACAAATGAAATTTTTTAACAAAATAAAAAAATTAAATAGACCATACATAATTGCTGAAATTGGCGCCAACCATAATGGAAGCCTAGGTCTTGCAAAAAAATTAATATTAAAAGCTAAAGATGCAGGCGCCGACTGTGTGAAATTTCAAAGCTGGACAAAAAATAGTATTTTTTCAAAAAAAAAATATAAAGAAAATTATTTTCTAAAAGATGATTATAGGAATAGAAAAGATTATACTCTTGAGAGTATTGTAGAAAAATTTTCTCTTTCAGAAAATTTATTGCTTAAATTAAAATCTTTCTGCGATAAAAATAAAATTGATTTTACTTCAACACCATTTTCAAAAAGAGAAGTAGATTTTTTAGTAAAAAAACTTAAACCACCATTTATTAAGATTGCCTCAATGGATTTAAATAATTATCCATTCTTAGAGTATGTGGCAAAAAAAAATAAAACAATAGTGCTTTCCACAGGTTTAAGTAATTTAAGTGAAATTAAAAAAGCCGTTAAGACAATCGAGTCAAAAAAAAATTATAAAATCATAATTTTACATTGTGTAGCAATTTATCCGACTCCTGACAATCTATCTAACATTAATAGTATAGATGTCTTAAAGAAAGTTTTTAAATACCCTATTGGCTATTCAGATCATACTTTAGGATTCGGAGTTTCATTGGCGGCAGCATCAAAAAATATCTGTCTTTTGGAAAAGCATTTTACATTAGATAAAAAAATGTTTGGATGGGATCACAAAGTTTCAATAACACCTGATGAATTAAAGATAATATGCCGCGAAAGCAAAAGAATAACCAAGGCTTTAGGGTCAAAATCAATTGTAGTTCCCGAAAGTAAAAAAAGAAAAGAGGAATTTAGAAGAAGCATAGTAATAACAAAAGATTTAAAGACTGGACATAGAATTAAAGAAGCAGATTTAGACTTTAAACGACCAGGCACGGGAATACCACCTGGAAAGATTTTCAATGTAATAGGGAAAAAAATGAAAAAAAATTTATCAAAAGACTCAATTTTACTATTTAAGGATATTAATTAATGAAAAAATTTTCTAAGTATATTTGTAATTATAATAATTCTATTCAACAAACATATAATCACATCAAAAAAAATAAAATTACTTTTACGCTAATTAAAAAGGGAAAAAAAATTGTTGGAACATTTACACTTGGTGATTTTAAGAGAGCATTATTTCAAGGAATAGATTTAAATAAAAAAGTCGATAATGTGGCGGCAAAAAATTTTTTTTATTTAAATACAAACTATAATCATAAAAGTTTAAAAAATACTTTTAGTAAAAATACATTGGACTTTATACCTGTTTTAGAAAATTTTATTTTAAAAGACATTATATTTAAAAAAGATATTTTCAAAAAATATAGCAAACCAGAAAGCGCAAAAAGCAAAAATAAAATTGCTGTTGTAATCATGGCAGGTGGAATAGGAAAGAGACTTAAGCCGGTAAGTACCATTTTACCTAAAGCGTTAATGCCATTTCCAGATAAGCCGATAATCTATGAGATCATTAATAGTTTTTTAAATCAAGGTTACAAAAATTTGTATGTTTCATTAAATTATAAGGCTGATTTAATAAGAGCTTATTTATCTCAGTTTTCAAATTTTAAAATTAATTATTTGACTGAAAAAACACCTTTAGGAACATGTGGAGCATTAAATAATAAAAAATTTTCAAAATATAATCATTTAATCGTAGCTAACTGTGACACTATGATTAAATCTAACATGGATGATATTCTATCAGATCATTTAAGCTTTAAAAATGATCTTACTATAGTCACTTCTGTAAAAAAGCATACGTTTGATTATGGGGTTTGCGAGCTTGATGAAAATGGAAAGCTTTCAAACATAAGGGAAAAACCGGAATTCAATTTTTTAATTAATACCGGACTTTATTTATTAAATACAACAATGATTCCTTTAATTAAGAAAAATAAAAAATATGATATGGATAAATTTATTAATTTGTTGCTTAAAAAAAATAAAAATATATCTACATCCACTATACTTGAAAGAGATTTTATAGATATGGGGCAATGGAAATTTTATCTTAATTATTTAAAAAATACTCAATAAAAATCTCAGCTAATTTTGAATTAATTTTAAAGACTTTATAAAGTTTGTTTTCAAAAAACCTTCAATGATTGCTGAAAAGATAAAAGTGGAAATTAAAGAATATGCAAAGAAAGGAACTGCAAGAGTAAAGCATACCAATAAGCCATTCAAAGTGTAGTCATACATTCCTGAGGTCCATACTCCAAAGTTTGTTATTAAAAAAAATAATAAAGCGCTACATAAAGCTCCTGCAAGTCTAAAAATTATATTTTTAGAAAAATACCTTGCTATTAAACCAATTATTAAAACACTCCCCCATGTCCAATGGGTTCCTGTATGATATCCTATAATTAGATCGGTGATAGCAAAACTAATTAGTAAAGCTGGTAGAAATTTTATTCCTAAAAGAACTGGTACATAAAAGCTTAGGGCTATGAGACTTGTAAAGTTAGGAGGATGTGGAATAAATCTACTCATCGCAAGAGCTGAAAATATACTAATCGAAGTAAGAACAAATTTCGTCATTTTTCTATATGTTAAGCTAATAACATATTTAAATTTTAATCAAATGATTTTTTCATTCCAAAATTAAAGCCTCTTTTAGGCTGAGAATAATGTAATGCTGTATGATAACTCTCATTAGTTAAATTTGTTATTTTAAAAAAAATATCATAACCAGGTATTAAATCGTAATTTACTGTAAGGTGATTTACAAAATAAGCAGGTAATTTAACGTCTGCATAACTTGATCCATGTAGAGGGGTGTTGAAGTTACCGTAGTCTCTTGCATTCGTTGCCCCTATGGTCTGTAAATTTAATGAAACATTTTTATTAGGAATTTTGTAAAAAGTATTTAAACCAAGCATGTGCCTCGGCACCCTTACCATTCTCGTATCTGTAAAAGCTCCACCACCTGTTCCGCCAGTATTTCCGTCTCTATCAAGAGCATCATCAGCGTCTTCACCATCATAAGTTCTAGATAAAGTATAAGCTAAACTAAAATTTAAATTTTCCTTTGCTAACCATTGACCACCTAACTCAAAACCTTCAGATTTTATTAAACCCGGCTGATTATGATAATATGAATTTACATCAGATGCTGAGTCTTTCCATCCAGCTAAGTTGTCAGAATATTCATGATTAAAATAAGTTAAATCTAAATTTAATTTATTTTCTAAAAATGATCTTCCAATACCAATGTCATGACTTTTTCCAACCTCAGCTGTCAACCTCCCTTTATCCTTATCTTCCTTCCACACTGAAAAATTTTCATATAGCGATGGATATCTGTAACTGGTTCCATATGTTCCATGTATTT
>Ga0315330_10003371_pt1 | contig 10974 bp, 10 predicted proteins | sample M140m34915metaG_FD_203453 | JGI IMG/M metagenome (GOLD analysis project Ga0315330, IMG submission 203453) | Ammonia-oxidizing marine archaeal communities from Monterey Bay, California, United States - M1 40m 34915 | ecosystem: Environmental > Aquatic > Marine > Intertidal zone | place: USA... | reverse complement strand
CACTGATCGCATTCAGTCTTCCGCCCATCGGCGTACCTTGTTCGTATGCAGCCGTTAGATCAGCCGTCTCAGCAATGTCTGCCGGCAACTCAAAGCCCGCGAACACGCGCAGCACGATACGCGTGCCACTGGTGGCGTACACCTCTTTGCGTTTCATGGCATCAAACAGCGCTTCGCGCGTGTTCTCCGGAGCCCAAACTGCGGCAAGGCCGCCCGGATTATTGTTCCGAATGCCGGTCACATTGTCTGGCGACATACGGCGGGCAGCCGGCGAAGAAGCGAACGATGTAGCACCTCTGTAGTCCCATTCTTCCGTATCGCCGGGATTCGAATTGTGGGTATCCGTAGAGCCTACCATACCGAATTCCAGCGGATTCACGCCGATCTCGTCTTCCAGCTCGAGACCGATTCGCAGCCCGTCGCGAACCATTGATGTGGTCGGGAGACAAGAAGTCTCTTGGCCTTCCTCGCATGGCAGCAGAAACTGCTCGAAACCGCACTCCTCGTCGCCGGCACCGAACATCACCGAACACTCTGAACTGCCCTTGATCTGAAACATTTCCACCAGCGGTTCGTTGCGCTCGCGAAGCCTCCAGTCCTCCTCAGAGTAAGCCGCCCCATCAATGGTTTCACCGGCAAACGCCAGCCCCCAGGTCTTGTTCATGTTGTGGGGAATCGTCAGGAACTGGCACTCGGCCGTGCAGGTGGCTTCAAGCTGCTGCCAAAGTTCAATCTCAGAGATGGCATCAAATGAAGAGATCGCATATTTCGGTACACCTTTGCCACGAAAAAAAATGTTGCGATGGTTTTTACCCCGGTCTGGCATGGCTGGGGAGTATTCGTAGGCGGCAAAAGTGGTGAAGTGCCCTGGTTCATAGTGACGATTCGCAGCATCCTGCACCTGCTGCCAAGTCGCGGCAGCATAGGATCGTTCCAACTTTGGGTTATCGTTGAAAACCTCCATCGGCCGAATCGGCGGGCGTTCCTGAGCTCTTTGCCGGAGCTGCAGGAAACCGATCAATGATGGAACCTCCAACTTATCGCAGGCGGCGCGAGCCGCATCGCTGGCGTCCGGGCTTTCACATGCTGAACGTCGTCCAAACGTCTCGGCATGATCGGTCAAGGCCGCGAAGTCAAGCGGCCTACTGATCTCGACGTATTCACCGGTCCGCAACGTGGCGCCGGTCTCTCCTTTGGCGAATCGATAAGCTGTATCCATATCCAACCGGTTACCGAAAAGATAGGCATCACTGGAGATGTTGGTGTGGATGTGAAGATCGCCGAAATACACGTTGTTCAGTGGATTTGCGGGTTGCGGCTCGAGAGGCTGATTTTCAGGGCGAAAGAAAGCCTCTTCATCCTGTGCAGCACTGACCGCCCTGACAGCAGCAATTTCTTCCTCAGTAGACGGCATAAGGGCCGCCTCTGAGAGGAGCCAGATTCGGTAAGCACCAAAGCCCACTAAAAGAATGGCTACCAAGCCCGCCCAACGTTTCCAATTCATCGCAATTTCACTCTGGCATATTGGTTTATATTTATCATAATGCTAAATTAATTTATCGTTATGATATTTACTAGCATTGACCGATGCAAACTAATTAGGCGGAGAGATTGAACGATGAGTGAGGCGTCGGAAACAGAGCGACCCATATCGAAGCCAAGAAGACAACGGCGCAGCCGAGCTGAAACAGAGCAGAAACTCATTGATGTGGCGCTCAAAATAATTCGCGAAAAAGGCGTACTGGCCGGTCTTAACCTGCGCGAGGTGGCCAGTGGTGCTGGTGTAAACCGAGGCAACATCTACCACTACTTCGGCTCGAGACAGGACCTGTTGCGAGCTGCGATCAATCGCCAGTTCGACGCCATCTTTGAATCGTTCAGACGAAATCAAAAGCCTGCTCGCTTTGTCCAGCGCCGCGTTGCGAACTTTCTCCGGCATGGCACCACCAAAACTAATGACAGCCAGCTGCGAGCATTGCTGGTCATGGATGGTGACAAAGACGTTGACCCAATCCCCATGTATGAGCGTGGACTCAGCCAGTTGCGACAGGATGTGATCGATGGCGAGGTTCATCGCGGTCACGATCTTGAAGCACTTCAAGTGGCCCTGTCCGCGTTCACCCGTGGCTACCGTATTTTTCGCCTGCCCTACGCCAAACGCGTGGGCACCACGCCCAAAGAGCTTGATCAACGCGTCGGCAGGATACTTCGCACATGGCTAACGACCATGGCCGAGCCACCACCGTCAGTGCAGGATTGAAATTTAGAAACTTGGAAAGATATCTAAACCTTCAATAGGGGGACGTTATGAAGAAGTTATTGATCCTTGGCGGCTTGGCCTTCGCTTTGAGCCTAGTCTATGGGTATCTCGCGAAGCCTTCGAAACCAGCGAAGGCGCAGAAAGCAATCGAAGCAACCGCGTCGCCGGCAACTGCAGGCAAGCAAGGCAAACTGCTTTCCGCTTTTTTTGGTCTGGACAACGCTCTGCCGTTCGGCGCCAATCTACTTTGCCGTGGTGCGGCCGACAAGGACGGCATGCCTGTCGTGCTGTCCAATACCATTGACGGAGAAACCCTTGAGCCCCAAGACTTCAAAGTGATTACATCCGCTGGTATCGAGCGCACGCCCTCCTGCGTCACCCTCAGGCCAGCTTCTGATGAAGGTGAACTTAGAACGGTGCTGATGATCGGCGAATTTGGTGATGCTGAATTCGATCCTCCAGCGAGGGTATTGGTCGTAGACGACCTGCTTTCCGATGGAGCGACAGGGGAGCAGGTAAACTTTCGAGGCGCGGAAATATCAGTAATTCCACTCGCGGATGGGCCAACTTTGGTGTGGGCAGACATCGTACCTCCAGCGCTTTGGTCGCAAACAGACGGTGACTCGGCTTGCCCGGCGAACACTGAACAAGTCGTGCGGGTAACCTGGGCTGGCGGCGTGCGATTGCCGAACGGTGATGAACTCGGCGATGCCGAACGCGCACTGTATCGAGTTTCCGTAATGCATACTGACGGATCGACAGAAGAGGTAAGCCCTATCAAGCTTTCAGATCTTGGCGACAGGGACAACAACCACCTGCTTTGCCTTAAGACCTCGGCTCCAGCCCGCACCGTTACCTTTCCGGCCGGGCACCTCGTTGATCCCAACGGAGATCTGAATCCCGATTCGGGAATCAGTATCGACAGTCTTGTCGGCCATCCCTCAGGTACATCGCGAAAGGAGTCATACAATGCTGTAATCTCCGAAAACATTGCGAATGGTTAAGCCGTGTATATCACTGCTCCACTGTATTCGAGATATCTTTTGTTTTTTTGAAGCACGACTACGCCGACGCTTGCCCAGTTGCGCTTGCATGCGCCCTAACGTCTTGTATGCAGCACTCGGAAAACCATTGCTGGAAAAATTCCTCCTTTTCAACGCAGATGCCAAACCCAGACCGCGTGCGGGAAGCGTGGGAAGCTGGGCTCTTGCAATATTGAAGAGACTAATGGAAGTTCAATGACACTAAATTCGGAAAGTCTTGATATGGAGCTGTTGCATGAAGGGGGCTGCCTTTGTGGCGAGGCTCGCTATGTTGTCAGCGGATACCCTGAGCCGCGAGGAGTCTGTCATTGTCGCTATTGCCAACTCCGCACTGGCAGCGCTTTTGCCGTCTTGGCGTATTTTGAGCCAAAAAATTTCAGCTTACGGTCAGGTCAGCTCAGTCACTACGAATTTACCAGTGAGAGCGGCAAGAAATGGGACGTGAATTTCTGCCCGAAATGCGGAACAACCGTTTATTACCAACTAGAAGTTTGGGGTGATCTTATTGGGATTGACGGGGGTACCTTAGATCCGCCGACGTTTTTCTTCGATATCGCTGGGGAGGTCTTTACTAAATCAAAGGCACATTTCGTTGGAGATATAAAAGCCGGCGGGCACTTCGAAACCTTTCCCGGCTATGAGCCCAAAATTCATGAAGAACAACGTCTGAAAGCAAAAGATTAATTGACTGAGCCATTCATTCGATCGCGAGAGCGCAAACTCATTAAAGTTCTTTTCAATAAGTTGAGCGGTTTACAGGGCAAAAGACTCTACGCAAAAAACCGGCTACAAAGCAGCACTATTACGGAGAGAATAATCATCTGATGGAGCAAGTGGGGGTGGCTGGGTCAATCTCTGAATTTCTGCTCCGCGATCTTGCAGGACCTTCGAGCCAACCAATATGACAACCCAACTTTGTTAACCTTTTGGATACATGGTGGCTAAAGTTCTGATTACCGGGGCAAGCGGCTTTATTGCCGGTCACTGCAAGATCGAGATGCTCAACCACGCCTGCAACGTGCGCGACCCTCTCGAAAGTTCGGCAGGGCACGTTGAATTCAGCGACTTAATAATTTTAATATCGCTCGACTATCCTAAGAGAGATGCTAAATGGTGCGTTTATCTGACCTTCATGAAGTTGAGGCCGAGCATATGAGAATGCGCGCCAGAGAAATGCATCCCGTCGCGCCTTCACCCTGGATTACGCCTAAACCTCTAAAGGAGTGCACTGTCGCGATTATTTCCACCGCTGGTCTGCATCGGCGAACAGACGCTCCCTTCAAGGTCGGCGCCATAGACTATCGGTTAATCCCCGGTAATGCCGACTTTGGCGATCTTGTGGTTTCGCATATCAGCACCAATTTCGATCGCAGCGCCTACCAAGAAGATCCAAATATTTGGTTTCCGCTGGAGAGGCTGCGGGAAATGGCCGCAGACGGCGAAATTGGCGGCCTTTCCAGCTGGCATTATTCCTTTATGGGCGCGCAGCCCAACCACGAGGCTTTGTCTAAGGCGGGCGAAGAAGTTGGCCGGCTGCTGGCCGCGGGCGAGGTTGATGTTGCACTGATGGTGCCAGTCTGACCCATTTGTACCGGCGCCGTCGGCGCCCTTGCGAATTATATAGAACGTGCAGGCGTCGCTACTGCGTCCATTAGTTTAATCCGGGAGCAAACTGAGGCTGTTAGAACACCTAGGGCCTTATGGGTGCCTTTTGCGCTTGGCCGCCCCCTCGGTGTCGCGGGCGATGCCGACTTCCAAAAAGATGTGCTGCGGGCAAGTTTTGCAATGCTGAAAAACGCAATAGAGCCAACGATAGAGGATTATCCGATTGAGGCGCCGGTAGAATCCGGTTCTAGCGACTGGTCGTGCCCAGTAAGCTTTGCGGTGGCTGAGGATGAATCTATTTCTGCACGATTGCTCGCCGAAATAAACCTAATGGCGCCGTGGTCCGCTGAAACCAGGGCGGCCCGGGGCAGAACATTATTTGGGGCGACCGGTGCCGGACAAAATCAGGTGGAGCAGGTTGCTAAAGCACTAGGTGAAATTGCCGATCATGGCAACGTGCGCGACCTGCCAGCGGGGGATATCAGTTGGCAATTTGAGATGCCTCTGTTGATTCGGCATTTAGTCGATGACCTCCGCACATTTTACTACGAGGCAGCGGCCGCGCAGCCCGGCGACGATACGCCAAATCATCAGGCGTTAAACGATTGGATCTTTAGCGGCACAGCGCTGGGCGATGGAATTCAAGCCATAGCTCAACATTTAACCCATGCCGGTGACGGCTCGTCTTTGATGACTCGTGGATTTTTAGTACCAGAGGGTTATCTTGCTGGCGGCGGCAGCGCGTTTCCAACACCAGATGAGATGCAGAAAAATATAAAACTCTAGTGCTGTGGAATACTTTCAAAAGCGCAACGAATATGGGTAGAGGGCTCCTTCTGTCTCTAACTCAGATAATGCTTCAGCTAAAAATATCGCCCTGAAAAGGGCCCTAAAGGTCCACAACAGCGGGCCGATATACCTCACAACCTTTTCAAGTTGCCATATGGTTTCTTAAACCCCAAAACCGCGAAAACTCGAACAAATTAATGACATCAAACCCCGAACTTTTACCGGGTTTCTGGGCGATAAAAGGATGCATTGGACAAGAAAGTGGTAGCTCCGGGTGGACTTGATAAATCGCTTCAAAGGCCTGCACAGCAGGGCCAGATAAATATCCTACTGATATTTAGCCCCAAAAGTGCCCCTGAACTACTTAGCACATTAGTTCCTGCGCGTGAGTCGCGCTCGTATTTATTAACTTTGACAGAACGCTTCACCGACAAAAACACCCCTCGTGCAGCAAACCCTCTCCAGCTGGCACAAATTTTGCTCTTCCTATAAAAGAACGGAGTCCAACGCCTCCAACGTCGAAAAATTGACACGTCAAAATAAGGAAAATCCAGATGCTGCCTTATATATCCGTTACAGCAGACGTATTAGCTTCCATAGCTCTCGTCGTTTCAGTAATCTTTTTGTTAAAGGAGCTGCGTCTAACGCGAGACTCCATTCGACACTCCGATTTCGTGAACTCTGTAAATCGTAGCGCCGAGAACATGCTGCGCATTACGGAAAACGAAGAACTTCTTACCACGATTGAAAAAATCAGCGCTTATCGTAATCAGCCGTTGCGCAATCGAAGCCAGTTGCGCCGGATTATCGACGCTCTTACTCCGCAAGAGCGAGTGCGGTACTTCCATTTTCAACGCAACGCATGCCTGAGCTGTGAAGTCTTTCTGGACAGCGCCGACGCAGGCTTTATCGATCAAGACCATTTCTCGATGGCCTTCGGCTGGAACGATGTGGACTATGAAATCTGGGAAGCGTTAAGCCTAACCATAGGTCCAAAAACCCGGCAGCGTTTTGCCAAGGTGCCAAGACAAATCGTGCCGCTACAGCCAATCTCCGCCGGCTAACCCCATGCGCCTTTTGAGATACGCGCTGTCTATCCGCTGACGCTGGCACGAATTCAGGATGCGCATTAAACGCTCTAGGAAAGCGCGCTCTCGCGCGTGATCGAGATCAAACACGACGAATAAGGTTCAACCGGGGATCCGTGGCCGCGGTAGGATCAAAAACTCACTTCCAGCGCCAGCGTGATTCTATCCTCGTAATTAAACCGTCCAAAATCTGATTTCGCCGCGCCAAGTCTGTCAGCTAACTCACCGACCCGAAGAACTCGAGCAGTTCACGATTTACAGAATCTGCACGCTCCTGTTGTAACCAATGACCAGCGCCCTCGTACATAACGCACTTACGCAAGTCTGGCAGCGCAGCCTGCATGCCAGCAATTGCCTCCGGGGTATTTCCAGCAACCATGTCGTGCTCGCCGTAGAGATACAAAGCAGGTTGTTCGATTGCTTTTCCAACAAAAGGCGCCAAGTGGCGCGGCAACCTTTTGATGTTGCGGTACCAGTTAAAGCCCCCCGAAAAGCCCGAAGCCGAGTGCTCACGAACATAAAAATCTAGATCTTCCTCACTTAACCAACCAGGCAACTTTTCTGGAAGAATGAACTGATCGGTCATAGTCTCGTTAGCTGGAAAGTGACCATCCCAACCCGACGCATGAACGTTGTCGTTTACGATATCGCCACTGAAGGCGTAAAGCACACCCAGCATGCTCTTGCGCACATCCTTTTCAAAATCAGCCTCAGCCACACCAGGCTCTTGAAAAAAGAGGCGATAATATTGGCGTCCGGCAGCAGCTTCGCGCATCAAGTCGTCGACGCTGACCCCTTCGGGCAGGGCGAAGGGTGGGTTAAAAGGAACAGACATAACCGCCACGGCACGAAAAATATCTGGCCGCATCAATGCCGAGTACCAGGCAACCGGCCCACCCCAGTCGTGGCCAACTACAATCGCTTGCGTTTCACCCAAGCCGCCAACACTGGCAACCACGTCGCCCACAAGATTAGAAATTGAGTAGGCCTCAATGTCGTCTGGTCGCGATGTCTTACCATAGCCGCGCATATGCAAGGCCACCGCTCGATAACCCGCGTCACCGACCGCCTGCAGCTGGTGACGCCAGGAGTACCAAGACTCGGGCCAGCCGTGGCAGAACACAACTAACGGACCGCTACCGTGCTCGACGTAGTGCAGTTCGATACCGTTTACATCGATCGCGCCTTCTTTGAAATTTGTGATTCCGCTCATGCATTCCCTCGCTAGGTGTCAGTTGCTGAAAAAAGTAATGTTGCACGCCAAACGGTCGCCGCCGTAAATCACAGAGTCAACCTACGCCCCACAGTGCTAGTCTCCCCGCGCGCGATGTCGTGTCCCGCCAGCCCGCGCCTTTAGTCCTTTTGCTGCCCTTTGAGTTCCTTCAGACAGAGTTAAAGTTGTTAAAAAATCGTCCATGATATTTTCGTTCTTTAACACAACCCTTTTACACGCCCAACCGTATTCTGATTCCGTCTAGGGAGTGATGCATATCGCGTCCCCCTCTCCCCCTCAGTGATTCGCACTCCCTAGACCTTTTTCTCCCCCTCAGACCGCTTAGATGTCAAAACTGTCGTTTATGACGAACATCTCTACACCACCGGTCACCTTGTCGTTTGACATTGCTTCCATCGTAGCAGGGTCGTTGAACACTCTAATAAACTCGTCAACATCGTTAGTTTCAAAAATAGCGAGAACCGTATTTTCATCAGCGGAACCCATGTGAGCCACTGAGACCCCCTGACTCCTGAACAGATCCGCGTGGGTCTTAAACTGGGTTCTCCAATGATCAGCACTTTCCACTTGCGCTCTTACTGCTATCAGCATGTTTCCTCCTTACTCAAATGCTTTCTCAGGACAGTATCACCTGCCTCCGAAGACAACAAAAAACTGCTGCCAGACCCCTCAGATCGTCCGCTGACAGGCGCAAACATATATACAGGTCTATTCGGTAATACCCTAAAAAAGCGTGTAAGAGAACGCGTGAGCAACGCAGAAAATATTCCCAGATCGTTCCCAGAAATTTTTATCGATCTAGAAACGAAAAAATAAGGGACCTAAGTGACTGATTTATATAAGGAAAGTGGTAGCTACGGGTGGACTTGAACCACCGACCCCAGCATTATGAATGCTGTGCTCTAACCAGCTGAGCTACGTAGCCTCTATTCGACCCTTTGCGCGGCCGCGAATTGTCCTTCTCAGCTCGCTTCTTGTCAATCGGACAGACACATCTGTTCCGCGTCAAGAGCATCGTTTTCACGCGCAAATTACTTCAACTCCTTTTTCGCCTCATCTCAGGACTTGGCGTGCAAGTCCTGAAGCTGATCACTCGACCATATTTTGCGGATGAATCTCGGGTTGGTTGACGACATGTCGATCTGATATGCGCCAGTGCGATCTGGAGTTTCTAAGTCCAGTATTTGAGTGAGCTTTAAAGACAACCACCGCTCGATCTTGAGCACCACCATCTTGCGTCGCAAACGACCTTGAACGTCCCTGTTCAACACGGTCGGCAGCGTATTGAGCGTAAGAATTTCGTCTATGGCAGGGTGAGCCATTTTTTCGCGCCCTTCCTCACTGGCATAGAAGTGAGAAACGGCGAACACCGTCTTGCCGGGGTTTATCTGCTTTAGAAACTGGCAGGACTTCACGACCGTAGAACCGGTGCGCACCATGTCATCGAACAGCACGATGTCGTGACCGCTGATTTCTTCAAAGGTAGATTCGCTCTCGCTGTGTAGCTTGATATCCACTTTTCTTTCACCACTGCGCTCTTTATCCAGCAAGATGAATTTCGCCTTAGGCAACCCAATGCGATTAAACATTTCGCGCACGAACTCCCGAGCCCCCGCGTCCGGGGCACAAAGAGCAAGCCCCTCGCCATCGGGTTTACACTGAACAATATCGGAATTTCGCAGATAATCCGCATAGATGTCGTAGGGGATCAGATTGTGGAATTTGCCTTCAAAGACACCGGTGAAAATCTGCTGAACCGAATAGGAATGGTTATGGATGGTCAGCACTCGATCCACCCCCGCCAGCTTAAGCATCTCGGCGTAGAGTTTGGCAGTAAATGGTTGTCCATCGAATTTCTTGAGGTCCTTAGCGTCCCGTTGAGCGAGCGTTTCACCAAGCTCCGATCGGGGGCCGCGGTCCTGAGCGCTGTAATAAAGATCCGGTTCCACCAGCACCACTTCGGCGGCGCCGTTTTCCTTCGCAGCTCGAGCAATCAAGAGATTTCGCATGGCTAGGTTTTGACGGCTGACGACCATACTGGACGTGCTGACAATCACGACGATTTTGCCTCGCAAGCGCGACCCAATTTGATTTAGATCGTCTTCGTCTGAAATGAAACGCGGACAAAATTCCGAATTAGCAAAGGTTTTCATGCTGATGAGATCAGCAATATCCTCGCTCTGTCCGAGCCCAAATGCGAGGTCAATCGCAAAGGGGTCATCTGAAGAGTTTCCGACAATAATCACGTTATCTACAGCGGCTGACATGGAAGTACTAACACATGAGATGAGGACCCGGAGGGTAATTAGTTCGGGTCAAAAATGCGAGCGATTTGGATCTCAAACTCTCGTCTATCTAGGCCCCGCCTCAAGGTCTAAACCAAGGTCCGCACGACAAAAAATAGGTTCTGATCAGTCATCTCGCGTGTTTGTGTCTAATTTAAAGATGCCCTTAAGAAAAATTAAAGTTGTTTAGCCGAATTGATTTTCTACAGGTTTTACGAGAGCCGGGATCCCCTACAACGGACAGATGATAACCGCCACCGAACATTCTCGTTGAGCGATCGCAGACTTAAAACGAGCGCGCGACCATTACGCGCTGACGCTAGCGGAATGGAACAGGCGTTTTCAGGACAACAGAACCCAGTTTGCTTGCAGGCCCGGCGAAGCGTTTTACCGCATGTGGGAATTCTACCTAGTGCTTTGCCAAACCGCTTTTGAAGTCGGCCGCCTCGAAGCCCACCACTGGCAGCCGTTCAAGGGCGATCAAACCGAAATTCCAATCACGCGAGATTATTTGCATGCGGACTGAGGGCGGCCCTAGGCCAGAGCACTCTACAACCCTCGGAATTAGGATAAAAGCGTCGCGTCTCGCCAGCCTCGCAGATCGTTGACCAAATAAAACGCTTCAACGTCCGCTAGCTGCTCGAGACCCAACACCCGCTCTTGCAGTTCG
>Ga0315330_10003370_pt1 | contig 10977 bp, 7 predicted proteins | sample M140m34915metaG_FD_203453 | JGI IMG/M metagenome (GOLD analysis project Ga0315330, IMG submission 203453) | Ammonia-oxidizing marine archaeal communities from Monterey Bay, California, United States - M1 40m 34915 | ecosystem: Environmental > Aquatic > Marine > Intertidal zone | place: USA... | reverse complement strand
ATTTTGGACTCTGTTAATATTACTAGTTTCATCCATTGCGGTCTCATATGTAATACCGGGGGAAACACAACAATCAGCATATGGTAATGATTGGAATGATCTAGGCTCATTTAGGGAGGAATTAAATGATTTAGATATCTCAACTACTGCTCTGGTTTCTAGTCCATTACTACTTAGTGAAGTTGAACATCCGGAAGAGTCTGTATTTGTAATTTCTGGAGTTGAAAGAGATACAATATCACTACCTCGTTTCACAGGAGATGAAGATGTCATTCAATTTTCCGAGGGCGATGGATATACATCTTCTGAAATAGTCGCCATAGCCCAATATGTCGAGCGTGGAGGAACTGTATTGTTGATGGACGACTTCGGATATTCTAGTAACTTGGCAGATCAATTCGGCTTGGAATACACTGGACATAGTTTATATGATGGTGAATCTTATGATAGAGAATTGGGATATAATTTTGTTTGGGTTAATACTACTTCAGCATATAATTTCACTACTACTCCTAATTCTCAGAAATCAGTAAATCCATGTATCCGTGATATTGATGATGACGGGGTAATAGATTTATTAGATGGTGATCCTAATGATCCAAATGCCCCAAACCCTGTAATCAATTTATTGAATGTTGGATTATGTGCTCATAGATTTGATGTCGAAACAGGAGAATGGGATTTTAGTGAAGGATATAATTTACTCACTAATGGCCTTTCTGGGTTTGATAAAACTTCAGCATATAATCCATCCGAGCATCGTTATGTTGTAGCCAGAACAACTTTGGATTCATGGATGGATAATAATGATGATGGCAATTATACAATTGGCGGATATGAGGCATTAGGAATTCAGGGAGATGAACAAGGTCCCTTCCCAGTCTACGTCCGTTATTGTGAAAATATCCTTTGTAGATCTTCTACCTCTGGTAGAATACATTTCGTTTCGGATGGTTCGATGCTAATTAATTCACTTTATAACCCGGAATTTGATGAATTTTATTCCGGTTTAGTGCCTCAAAATGATAACAGGAAGTGGGCATTAGACATAATCGCCGAATCTCTCTTAGTGTCTCAATCTGGAACAAATGTTAGTAGTAATGCTTTAGTAATATTTGATGAAAGTAGACATCAACAGCAAAATATATTTGGAGATACATATAATCTAATATATTATTTGTTAATTTATTTCACAAACGATTGGATGGCCATGCTCATTCTATTCTTAATATTATTTATTTCATTGGAAGCAATAATTATCAGAAAAGAAGACCCAGAAGATTGGAGGCATATTTTTAGAATAATTTACTATGGTTTTGGAGATGCTACTAGATATGAATATTACCAAAAGTCAGATAAAATAAGACAGGTTTTACTTACCAGGGTAAGAAATCTTAATACATTATCTAGAGAAGAATTCGATGCTCTTCCTGCTGCAGAACTTCAAAATATGGTAAAAGATCCAGTTTTAATAAGATTTATTTTTGAAGATAGAAAATACAGGGCAGATGAATTAGTTGGAATTGTAAAGAGAATAAAAGAATGGGGGAACTTGAATAACTAGGTGATATAAGATGTGGACAAGAAAAGGCACTATATTGCTGGCAAGTGGAATCAGTTTGATTCTAATAGGCATGATGATTTCTAATTTCCAATTCATCATTATAGGTTTGACTTTCATAGCCTTTTTATCTATTAATGGATGGGTCGACGGCCATTCTGATCTAGAAATAAGTAGGGAACTTTCTGCTTATAATGTCTACAAAGGAGACAAAATAATGGTTGATTTAACTATTACTAATAAGTCATATAAACGGACACAACAAATTGAAATTTTTGACAATGTCCCTCATGAAATGAAACTACATTTTGGAATAAACAAAATGAAAATTAATTTAGGACCGGGTCAGACTACAAAAATAAGCTATTTTGTTCGTTGCCCACTTCGAGGATATTATACAATTGGGCCTGTTTCTGTACGATATAGGAATGTATTCAATCTTTTTGTCAATGAATCAAAAATAGATTCTAGATCCGACGTAACAGTTTTCCCTCAAGTTAGAGATATTGAAGAAGCCCTATTAAAATCTGATGTACCTAATATGTACACTGGAGCCACTACATTGAAAACACCGGGCCCAGGTATGGAATTTTACTCTCTTAGGGAGTACATACCTGGGGATTCTTTCCGTTCTATAAATTGGAAAGCATTTGCAAGAACTGGTGAATTAATGGTTAATGAGAAAACAAGAGATGCAGTTACCGATGTTTTCATATTTCTTGACATTAGGGATGTTTCGAGAATTGGAACCGTTCTAAAAAACTCACTAGAAATGGGAACTATTGCTGCCGCTTCAGTAGCTAGTCATTTTCTAAAACGAAGAGACTCTGTAGCTTTAGTGACTTATGGGAGTAAAATGGATTATTTGGGCCCAGAAACTGGCGATAAACAAAATTTCAAAATATTAAGTAACCTTGCTTCTGTTTCAGCATCCGGATCTATGCCTTTGCAAGCAGTTACGAATGCTTTAACGTCAAGAATCAGTCGAGGTTCTCCTGTGTTTATTATTAGTAGTCTAGAAGGAGATGGTACGACACTTCCTGCAATCCGTAGTTTAGCCGGAAGAGGCCATGAAGTAATCGTCTTATCTCCCAGTAGCATAGACCTTGAGAGGCTAGTTAGTAGGATACCTCGACTTTCATATGAAGTTTTAAAACTCGAAAGACAAAATAGATTGACTGCTATTTCAGGTTACGGTGCTAAAGTTATAGATTGGATGCCGGATGTTGAATTATCACAGGCTTTAATGCAGGTAAAAGGTTCGTAGGGAGGGTAATTTAATTATGGATGTAGTTGAGAAAGAAAAACCGAGAGAGACTCTACATATTCCATTATTAAGAAAAAAATGGCAGATATTAACGTTCCAAATACTTTCCACAATATCACTACTAATTGTTATGATAAGGATGAATAATCTATATGGTTCTTGTACAGAAGAATTTATTCTACTCGCCGAAGGATCGGCTTATTGGTGCCCGGCTTATGAACACACTAGAGGCCTTGTTTGGCTAAGTAATACACATAATCTCCTAATTCCTAACTTTTTATTGGGTATTGGACAATCTGGGCTATCTTCTTTTTCAGGTCCTTTGATATTATGTATTTTATGCACAGTATCTTGGTCATATATTCTTACTAAAGGAGAAAAATTACAAAATGATATTAAAAAGGCTGCAGGAATAATATTGGCATTATGGGTATTTTTACCATTTTTATTTACATGGATTTCTTCTATGGCGTTCAATGGCCCAGAATGGCCATTGAAACATTTTGGATCATTATTTTCTCCTATGGGCTTCTTTTTGGAATTGATATTCCTTGGAGTAGTTTTTGCACCAATATTGACTGGATTAATGGGCATATGGGGCCTTTCTCGTAGATTATTAACATGGGCAATGGGATACTTTTTATTAGTTATAGGAATACATGCCATACTTACATTTGAAGAAATCTCAGAATCATTTGATTTAGGATTATTAGCCCTCCCTTCCCAAATCGGTGAATCTAGTATGCTTGGTGGACTTATTTCCCCATTGGCCTTTGATTTGTTAGTAATTTCAATCTTGCTTCTAATTTTTCTCGAATCCGGCTTAGCTGCAATTACTCACCTTGAATATGCTATGTCACTTCCAGAAGGATCTAAGAATGATATTGAATACATCAAACAATTTAATAATGTAGTAAATTCACATCTTATTCATTTGGTAGTCATAATTTCTCTGACATCTTTTGCAACTATCTTAGCACTGCAGTTTGACGATTTATTGGTTTCTTTTGTAGGAATTATGCAAGGTTCTCAATGGTCGGGACAGGTGCAAGAATCATTGGAATTACAGATGACTTACGGTAAGGTAATCTCTGCAAGTTTATTCATGTTAGTTGTTGCTGGAATGAGATACATAATGCCGTGGCAAAGAATCATTGGATATATAGAAATGAACATCAATAATTTACGTTCTTAATTATCATTTATAGATATAATTTGTTATTCTTCTAGAAACAAAATCACCAATGAATGGTGATAAAAGTAACAAAAAAACCAAAGAAAAAACATAAGAATTATGTCCCAAATATTCCTCAATATAATTTGACATCAGGGGCGAGAAAAAATATGCCAATAAAATAGAGATTATAAGACAAAATCTATCAATCCAAGGAGTAGATAACATCCCCTTTTCCATTTTTCTCATAGGCAATGAATTTGTTCCTTCCACATTACTGAGAATACATTTGCAGTCATCAATCCATCGCATAAAATTACATTTTTCTGAGAATGGTTTCAATACAAAAACCTTCGAGCAATTGATATGTGCGCGGCCATATCAATCAAGAAGTGCAGTAAATGCCCCTCACAATCAATTCTTCATCAAGTATATAGTGGACAACATTTGTGTGGAAAATGTTTATCAGATTCTATTAGAAGAAGGGTTGCTAAAGAATTAAGAAAACAATTAATTTTACCGAAAAATGCACGCCATGATAACGGTTCCCCTTTCAGATTATTGGTGGCTGTTTCTGGTGGAAAAGACTCTGCAGTACTCCTTTCAATGATTGTTGATATAATAGGTAAAAGAAGAGATATAGAAATAATTGCTGGTTGTGTTGATGAAGGTATTCAGGGTTACAGAAAACCTTCGATGGATTGCGCTATGGATTTAGCAAAAGATCTGGGCATCCGTTTCGAAACTATTAGTTATCCTGAACTAGGTTATGAGATGATGGATTCAGTAGTGTCAAAAATGCCTAAAATTGGCGATCTTCATGATGAAGCAAATGGTATGATGCCTTGTTCTTTTTGTGGTGTTTTTAGAAGGCAAGGTTTGAACGCATTAGCGCAAAAAACTAATGCTGATGTGATGGCTTTGGGCCACAATCTGGATGATATGGCACAATCAATCTTGATGAATCTACAAAAGGGAGAAATTGAACGATCTGTTAGATTAGCACCTCATACCAGTTCTCCTTTAGAGGGATTGGCACCAAGAATAGTGCCTCTAAGGTGGATTCCTGAGCAAGAGATTCATGCTCATGCAGTAATTTCTCACCTTCCATTTTTTCATGGTGATTGCCCACATGCCCCAGGGGCTATGAGACAATTAAGTAGAGGCGTTATTGCAAATCTCGAACAACAAACTCCAGGCGCAAGGCATGGGCTTTTACACTCTCTTGAAGAGATTAGGAGATTATATAGGGAAGGAAAAAAAGAACCTTCAAAAATTAAGAATTGCTCATTATGTAATGAAGTAACAAGTAGAGAAATTTGTCAAGCATGTACTATGAAACAATGGCTTTCTGAAGTATAATATTACTAAATTATGTAATCAGGAATTTCCGTAATATTCTGAATTTTACCACAATAAAAACATCTAATCTCAACAGGATTTTTATTGACGACTATCATCTTGTTAGGTAAAGGTTCTCTGTCGTTTTGAGTAATACAATTTGAAAAAGAGCATTTTATAATATTCACTAATTCATCACTTAAGCCAATTTTTCTTTTTTCTGCAACGCTATAATTTCTAATTATTGCTATGGATGCCTCTGAAGCTATAATGGCCAACCTATCCAATTCTTCTTGCACTAACTCTCTATCTTCAATCTTCAAAACATCTTTACGCCCTAACTTATCACTTGGAACATTCATGACTAATGAAATAGGATTCGATCTTCCAGAATCAAGTTTAAGCATCTTTAGTACTTGTAATGATTGACCTCCTGGTATGTGATCAATTACTGTTCCATTGCATATCGCCGTAACTCTCCTCATCTCAGCATCTTTCATTTACGCCACCTCATTCTCAATATCAATTCCTAGACTTTTACATAGTAAAGCCATTCTTGTTGGTATGCCATTAAATGCCTGCTCGAAATACCTTGCATGTTTTGTGGAATCCACTGAAGGATGTATTTCATTTACTCTTGGAAGTGGATGCATAATTATCATATCTTCTTTTGATCCAACTAAATCCATTTTTGTGAGTTTGTAGATTCCCGAAACTTTGACATATTCATCTTCATCTGGAAACCTCTCTTTCTGAATTCTAGTCATATAAATTACATCAGAATCTTTAATATTTTCATAGAGGTTATCAGTTTCAGTTACATTACAACCTAATGCGAGTAAATCATCAACAATTTCTTTTGGCATTTTTAAAGATTCAGGAGATACTAAGGTCAAATTAACATTAAATCGCGCTAATGCATGTGACAGACTGTGCGCTGTTCTACCATACCTCAAGTCACCTACAAGAACAACATTCAAATCTTTAAATTCATTATGTGATTCTCTAATAGTGAATAAATCTAGCAATGTTTGTGTAGGATGATTCCCTGCACCGTCTCCGGCATTCAAAATAGGTATATTCACCGCATCTGCACTATATTGTGCAGCCCCTTGACGAGGATGTCTTATTACAGCCACATCTGAATAACCATCAATCATTTGCATGGTATCGTACAAAGTTTCACCCTTTGCCACGGATGAACCAGCAGAAGTGAAATTCAATACTTCTCCTCCTAATCTTTTCATTGCTGTTTCAAAAGACATCCTTGTCCTAGTAGAGTTTTCAAAAAACATATTCGCCAATACTTTACCTTGTAATAAGGGCAAATAAATATCTCCTTTAGCAGCAGGAAGCATCTTTTTTGCATTATCTAATAGTGTTATAATCTCCTCATTTGTAAGATCATCCATCGTTATAAGGTCGCCCATAGTACTCTCTCTTTATACCTCTGAAGGGAGACACTCCATATGTCTTACTACCAAACTAATTCTTACTGTATAAAAAAACCGATGTCTTGATGTCCGATAGGCTCTCCCAGTGATATTGATGATAATCAGTAGAACTCCGCTTCGAGCATCTTTTTGTGGAGGAGGAACGGATATAGACTCTTTTTCTTATAATGAAGAAGAAGGAGGCATGGTCGTATCTACAACTCTACAAAGCTACATACATATTACTGTGAATAAAAGATTTGATGATAGAGTACGTGTTTCTTACTCTAAGATGGAATTAGTCGACAATTTCGAAGATTTAGAACATGAACTTGTCCGTGAGGCAATGCGTATAACAGGTATTACATCGGGTGTGGAAATTACTACAATAGCCGATATTCCTTCTCGAGGGACAGGCCTAGGCTCTTCTTCTTCAGTCACAGTGGGGTTATTGAATGCATTACACGCCTTTGCTGGACATCATGCTTCACCAAAACAATTAGCAGAAGAAGCATGTATGATTGAAATAGAAATTTTAAATCAACCAATTGGTAGACAAGATCAGTATGCTGCAGCCTTTGGAGGTATTAATTCTATATTATTCTCTTCTGAAAGGGTAGAAGTAATGCCCTTAAAAATAAATAAAAATATTATTGAGAGAATAGAGGCAGAGTTTTCACTTGTTTTTACTGGCTTATCCAGAAGTGCAAGTAAAATTCTATCCGAAACAAGTGTCAGTCAAGAAGCCAAATTTAAAAGATTACGTTTGATAAGAGATCAAGCATTTTTATCAAAAAAAATGCTAGAAAACGGTGAATTAGAAGAATTAGGAAAATTGCTTGCAAATACTTGGGGATTAAAAAGAGAACTTTCCCAAAGTATAAGTAATGATGAATTAGATACAATTTATGATAGTCTAATGGATTTGGGAGCAAATGGAGCCAAACTTCTTGGAGCAGGAGGAGGAGGCTTTTTTCTTGTACACGGATCATCTGAATTTAGAGAAAGATTGTTTTTAAGTTTCGGTAAAGATTACAAAATTTTACCCTTAAAATTAGATTCATATGGTTCACAGATAATTTATGACGCGATTTAACGGGTTTTTAACATGAAAAAATATGTTTCTCTCAGTTCATTATGCACTTTTATGATTATTATTTCTATTTCTTTACCATGTGCCAATGATGCCGATTCGGATTTTTCAAATTTTGATGATTCCTTCAAGTCTTCCGAGGCAACATTCGAAAACAATATCACAGGTAATGCATTTCTAAATATCACAGATCCGATTATGATTAATTCAGAATTCAATGCATCTTGGTTTTCAGAGATTTTAATTTTGGAATCATATGGGACCGATCTTCTGCCTGATCAGTCAAAAGGAATAAGAAAACAAATAGATCAACATATGGGAAATAATGATGGAATTATTAATTCTAGCGAGGTTAATAATTTTAGTGAATTAATAGTTTCTTCGAGAGATTGGAATAACTCCTTCTTAGGGGGATGCTGCTCATTTGATTATAGTCCATTAATCACAATTGAAAATGAAATAATTATCAATCCTCCTGTGGTAGGTATAGTTAACATTTCTTCAGATTCTTGGGGTTGGATTGAATCAGCCAATTTAATCGGATTAACTGATAATAGAATAACTAGAATTATTGATTTACCCAGAGAAGGGGCGTTAATTGAAGAAATACCTCTACAAATCAAACTTCCTGAGAGTTGGGAATTTAGATACAGTGCAATGTCCGAGATAATTAATGGTGAGCCAAATACTTTTGTTATTAATAGAAGCGAATCTCCTGTAGCCTCTAATATCAGAATCACAATTGGAGAAAACTTCCCTCCTTCTTTATCTGCTTCTAGATACCCTCTTTCTTCATCATCTATTTCATTGAATGGTTCTACTAGTTATACCAGTTTTTGTGAAGATAGTATACTTGAAAATCCAATTCTAGAATGGAAAATAAAAAAGAATAACCAATTATTAGATACTATTCAGAATGCTTGGTTCCAATTAAACCCTAGTGAATATAATTTTTCTCATGGTGAAATCGCCAGTATCAGTCTTACCTGTACTGATTCTCATAATGCGAATTCTTCTTGGTCTGAAAACATAGTCATTGATGGAATTCAGCCTGAATGGAGTGGTGAAATCTCATTAGATGATGGTAATAATTTCCATAATTTTGATACTTATGGTGATGTTTTATCAGTAATTTCTGGAAGTGAAATAAGAATAAATATCTCTGCAAGTGACGAGAGTCAATTACCTACATCGATCGAGTTATTAACAAATATTTCTGAGGGCTGGAGACAATATGAATTGAATGAAGGGGAGTTTTCTTTTACCGTATCACAAGGCTCGGGAATCAACGGCTTGCATCTTAGTATTATAGAACGCCATCTTGAAAAAGAACCAACTGAAATAGGGATGTGGTTAGCAGTTACTGATGATGCAGGAAATACTGTCACAAAAGAATGGAAAATAGAAATAATTGATGGAAATTCACCAACAATATTAATGGATATAATAGCAAATAGTTCTTTAATTGAATTAGATAAATCTGCTAGAGAAGGAGATTTAATTCAATTGGTTTTTTCTAATTCATATGATGATTTGGATCCGATAAATGACACCTCATGGGAAATTTACTTAGATGGAGAAATAATTTTACCCAATACTCCTTGGTCAGAAGAAGTTGAGAAACTATCTATCCCTGTAATTAATTCAGGTTTCCATGAAATAACTGTAATAGCTACTGATTCGTCCAAAAATTCTAGAACGGAAACCTTTCCTTTGACTATATTTCCCAAAAGAGGAGTCGATCTAGAGGTTGTTTCTCAATCATTAACTGGTGATTTATTCAAAGGGGGCAGTGCATCGTATGTTTTGCACATGAAAAACAATGGTTTCGATGATGCTTATGCCAGAGTTTGTATATCTGATACTTGTAGTAAATTTGTTGATTTCCCAGGCGCAGAATTAGAATCAAGCACTATTTCAATTATAGAATATGATTTCATTGTGCCTAATAATTCAGAATTAAACATAAGTATCGTTTGGAATAGTATATCTGCAAACAATAATGGAAATTTCTTTATTGAGTATGACTTAGAATCTGAAACTGAAAATTCACCACTCTTTATAATTCTATTACTGATTATCATCACAGTCTCTATTTTTATTTCTCGAAGTCGCACATCAACCGGAAAAAGCAAATAAATTTAATTAGGAGACCGGATAGATATTGACTAAACCAATGGACGGACAAATATGATGATGTTGCCTGACTACCCAGATAGAGTAGTTTCTGAGCACAGAATCAGAGTAGAAAAATTTGCCATAGTTTGTACTTTATTGTTAACTACTGCTGGCGGATGGTGGCTTTTTGCAAATCTTGGTAACAATTTAGATGCAATAATAAAATTCGGGCCTATTGCGGTATTGTTTCTTTCGGCTTTTTTGATATCAGAATTAATTGATTTCACTCCAAAGTCTAGATCTATAGTAGCTTCATATTGTAATATTCTTTGGCCTTGCATTTTAGCTTTTATAGGGCTCCATTATTCAGATAATGCAAACATATTTTCCCTTCTAATCTTATTTCTTATTGCATTAATATTATGGTTAATTTCCAACTCCATTTTGTCTTATAGTTTAGCAAGTAGAAGATTAAGAGGCATCACTAGTATTGCAGGACTCGCAATATCGTTGGCAATACTCTCTTCTACTAGTGACTTACTCCCTTGGATTTTTGTCATTTTAGCTAATTTATTTACTATGATTCCCGATTTATTATCTAAAGATCCAGATTTTCTAGATAGGAAGAACTTTGCGAAAGAATTAGACAAGGCAGAGTTAAAAATCTTAGAACTCAAATCACTTGGCCACAATGTACAACAAGCCACATCTATATTAAAAATTGCAAGAGAAGAAGGTTTTGATAATCCATCAGAAGGAATGAGATTAATAGATGATGCAATTATTGATGCAAATAAGATAATTGCCTTTTCTAAAGATTTGGATGAAATAAGGGCTGATTCTTTATCGGCTATAGAAAAGTCAGAATTAGTAACAAAGATACCAAAAAAACCCCGCCAAAGATTCGAATTAGGCGACAAAGAATTCGAATATGGTTCATTTAGAGATGCTGAGATATTATACAGGGAAGCAAAAGAACAAGCAATAATT